>Ga0302310_10000068_pt1 | contig 90405 bp, 81 predicted proteins | sample III_Palsa_N1_2_FD_200451 | JGI IMG/M metagenome (GOLD analysis project Ga0302310, IMG submission 200451) | Peat permafrost microbial communities from Stordalen Mire near Abisko, Sweden - III_Palsa_N1_2 | ecosystem: Environmental > Terrestrial > Soil > Palsa > Peat permafrost | place: Sweden...
GACGAAACGCAGCATGCGGGTTCCGGTCTCTTCTGGCCGTCAGTCCAGCGTCGAGGCTTCGGTGATCGGCGGCCCGAGATTCAGCGAACCCTTCAGATCGTAATTGAAATGCAGCTTGGTGTGATGTGCCCAGACCTGCAGCTGCTCGAACAACGGCACGGCGCAGACGTCATCGACGATCTTCTGCTGCGCCTCGGCCCAGATCGCCTTCTGCTGCGCCTCGTCGGGCTCGATGCGCGCCGCGTCGATCTCCTTGTCGGCGACCGAGCAGTGCGAGAAATTCGTGGCCGCGGTCGGCGTCATGACCGTCGAGCGCGAATGGAAGAACTGTGTCAGGTAGATGTCGTCGACCGGGAAGCGCGCCGCCGAATAATACACCGCCATGCTGAGATCCTTGCGGATCTGGGCATGGAAGGTCGCATGATCGACAACCTGCAGCTCGAGCGTGATGCCGGCCTGCTTCAGCTGGGCCTGCACGATCTGCATCGAGTTCAGCATGGTCGGCAGGCTGGTCTGGATCGCCGTGATGGTGACGCCGTTCGGAAAGCCCGCTTCCTTCAAGAGCTCCTTGGCCTTGGCGACGTCATGGGGAAACAGCTTGGCCTTGACCGTGCCGAGGTAGCCGGCCGGCACGACCGAAATCGCCGGCTCCGCCGTGGCCGCGCCCTTGAACTTGGCAATGCCGTCCCGGTCGATCGCATAGGCGACCGCCTGGCGGACCTTGAGATTGTCGAGCGGCGGCTTGGTCTGGTTCAGCGAGAGTTCGGCCAGTTCGGCCGGGCGGATCACGTCGACCACGGTGCCCGGCGCTTCCTTGGTGCGCTCGACCCATTTCTCGTCCTGGCGACCGTAGAGCAGATCCAGCTCGCCCGACGAGAAGGCCAGATCGCGGCTCGCGTCGGACGGGATGAATTTATACTCGATGCCGTCGATCTTCGGCTTGCCGCGGAAATAGCCGGCGTGGGCCACGAGCGTGATGCCCTGGTTCGGCTGGTATTCCTTGATCTCGAACGGGCCGGTGCCGACCGGCATGGTGCGGAACTGGTCGCCCAGCTTTTCCACCGCCTTCTTCGAGACGACATTGCCACCCTGGTAGTTCGAGACCAGGCCCAGGAAGCCCGGCACGACCTGCTTCAGCTTGATCACGACAGTATAGGGATCCGGGGCCGTGAAGCTGTCGACATTGGCGTAGTCGGCGGCGAAGGAGGAGGTGTCCTTGTTGGCGGCGCGTTCGAGCGAGAACACGACATCCTCGGACGTCATCTCGCCGAAGCCGCGCTGGAACTGCACGCCATGACGCAAATGGAAGGTCCAGGTCAGCTTGTCAGGCGAGGATTCCCATTTCTCGGCCAGGTCCGGTTCCAGATCCTCGATCAGGACCGAGCCGGGCTTGAAGCGCACCAGCCCGTTGAACACCCAGTTCATCACCGGCTTGTCCTGGGTCGAGACCGCGCGATGCGGGTCGAGCGCACCGACATCGGCCGCCGCCATGCCGACGTTCAAAATCTTTTCGGCCTGCGCCGTCCCGAGTGCCAAAGGCGATGCCATGCAACAGAGGGCAGCCGCCAGGATGTGAAACCGCTTCATCGCCCTGTTCCTTCCGGTTCGCCCTGTGCAGGCGTTTCACTATGCGTATTGGATCACTGAAACCGCGCGAGCGCGAAGGCTTTGATGTCGGTCGGCGTTTCGCCGTCGACCACCAGTTCCGACAGCACCTCGCCGACCGCGGGGCCGAGCTGGAAGCCATGGCCCGAGAAGCCGAAGGCATGCAGCAGCCGCGGCAGGGTCAGGCTCGGCCCGATCACCGGAATATGGTCCGGCATCTCGCCGTCGAGCCCGGACCAGGACCGGATCACCATCGCGCCTTTCAAGGCTGGGATCAGGTCGATCAGCTTCGCCATCGAGGCCTCGGTCGTCGGCGCCAAGGGGCGCGCGCGCTCCAGCTCGATATCGCCCCAGCCGGCGCCGCCGCCGAACACGACATTGCCGCGATCGACCTGGCGGACATAGATGTCGCCGCCACAGACGCCGATCGAGCGGTCGATGAAGAACGGCAGCGGCTCGGTCACCACCATGTTCGGTGACAGGGTTTGGATCGGAGCCGAATCGCCGAACCAGTCGGCAACCTTGCCGGCCCAGGCGCCGGCGACATTGATCAGCCAGCGGCTCTCGACGACGAGGCCGCCTGCGGCCTGTACCTCAAACCGCTCCCCATCGAAACTGGCGGCCTCGACTCGGGTCAGCTCGCGGATGTCGGCCCCGGCCCGTCGCGCGGCCCGCGCGAAGGCCGGACCGACCAGGCGCGGATTGGCCTGGCCGTCATCGACGCACAGCGAGGCGCCGACCACCTTGCGGCCGAGCCAGGGATAGTCGTCGCGCACCGCATTGGGTCCGATCAGCTTGAGATCCAGGCCCCAGTCGGCGGCGTCGCGGGCATAGCTCTCGAGCACGGCCATGTCGGCCTCGGACCGGGCCAGCTTGACATGGCCGGTCGCGCGGAACTCGCCATCCTCGCCGACCAGCTCGGGCAGCCGGTCCCAGATCGCGCGCGACCGGGTCGCCAGCGGCAGTTCGACCAGGCTGCGGCCCTGGCGCCGGACCCCGCCGAAATTGACGCCGCTGGCGCCGGCGCCGCAGAAGCCCTTGTCCATCAGCACGACACTGAGCCCGTGCTGGCGCAGCGCCAGCGCCGCGGCGCAGCCGGCGGTGCCGCCGCCGATGATCGCGACGTCGGGGCGGAGCCGCTCGGTCATGCGACCTCCGCCGGATGCATTTCGGCAACCGGCACCGGCTTGACCGGCGCCTGGCCGCGCAGCCGGCCGACCGCGCCGATCCCGGTGCCGCACCAGTGGCTGAGCAGTTCGGCCCCGGCCGACGCACACATCCGACCCTGGCAACGGCCCATGCCGAGCCGGCTATAGGCCTTCAGCCGGTTCATCTCTGAGGCCTCGCGCTGTTCGACCTGGAAGCGCAGATGGCCGGCGGTGACGCCCTCGCAGCGGCAGATAATAAGACTATCAGCGACGGCGCCATGGAACCGGTCGGGAAACGGAAACGCCGCCTCGATCGCGCGGCGGAACCGGGCGATGCGGGCGAGGTCGCGGTCCAGCGTCGCCACGCGCGCGGCATCGACCGCAGCGCCGGTATCGCCGAGCAAAGTCCAGGCGACGCGCTCGCCGGCCAGCTCTGCCGCATCCGCGCCGGCGATGCCGGCCCCGTCGCCGGCTAGATAGATGTGCCGCTCGGACGCGCGACCCTCGGCATCCTTGACCGGCAGCCATTGGCGCGAGAGATCGTCGAACGCGAAGCCGCAGCCGAGCAGATCGGCCAGCTGGGTTTCCGAGCGCAGGCCGAAGCCGGCGCCGACCGCGTCGCACGCAATCCGCCCGGTCTGGGCGCCGCGATACCAGGTGATCGCCTCCGGTGCCTGGACGCCCTCGACCGCGAAGCCCTCGACGCCATTGATGACCGGAATACCGCGGCGCTTCAGCTGCGCTAGATAATAGAGCCCCTTGGCGAACAGTTTCGGCAAGGCGAGCAGGCCCGGCGCGGCCTTGAGCTTGGTCGCGAACCCGCTGGTATCGAGCACCGCCGCCACCTGGGCCCCGGCCTTGGCATATTGATAGGCGACCAGGGGCAGCAGCGGCCCGGTGCCGGCGAACACGACGCGCCGGCCGATGGCGCAGCCCTGCGCCTTCAGCGCGATCTGCGCGCCGCCCAGGCTGAACACGCCCGGCAGGGTCCAGCCGGCAAACGGGATCGAGCGGTCGGTCGCCCCCGTCGCCAGGATCAGCCGGTCGAACGCCAAGCGCTCGGTGCCGCGCGGACCGGTCAGATCGAGCAGCCTGTCGCGCGCGTTCCAGACCAGGGTCTCCGGCCGGTAATCGATATCGAGCCCGTCGAGCGCGCGATGGATCCGGACCGCCTTCGACGCCTCGAAACCGTAAAGCGCCTCTGGCGCGCGCTCGGCGCCCGGCGGCGGCTGGCGATAGATCTGGCCACCGACGCGGCTGTTCTCGTCGATCAGCACGACGCGTTGGCCGGCCTTGGCGAGCGTCGCCGCCGCGCGCACGCCGGCCGGGCCGGCACCGACGACGACGATCGCCTCAGCCATGGGACGGGACCCATTTGGTGAACAAAGCCATGCCCGGCTCGACCAGGGTCGAGCAGCCGCGCCGGCGCGCGCCCTCGGCATCATAGATCCAGCAGGCCTGGCAGGCGCCCATCAGGCAGAAGCCGGCCCGGTCGTGCAGCGTGAAATCGCTGGCGCCGAGGCTCGGCCGATTGAGCAGGATCGCGGTCAGCACCGTATCGCCGACGCGCGCGGTGGCAGCCGCACCGTCGATGGTGAAGCCGATCTCGGCGCTGGTCCGTTCCGCCAGCCGGACGAACTGCCCGCTCACAGCGAGGTCTCGTAGCGGCCATTGACCAGCAGTTCGGCGATCGAAGCGGAGTTCGGCAGATCGAGCAGCAGTTCGACCAGGCGCGCCAGGTCTTCCGGCTGGATCAGTTCGTCGGCCGGCAGGTCGTGCTTGCCGGCGATCAAATCGGTATCGACATAGCCCGGACAGAGCGCCGTCGCCCGGATGCCATGGGGCCAGCCGACCCGGCGCACGGCCTGGGTCAGCGCCACGACCGCATGCTTCGACATCTGATAGCCGGCGTTCAGCCCCAGCACGCGCTTGCCCGACAGCGAGGCGAGATTGATCACCCGGCCCTGCCCGCTCGCCTGCAGATGCGGCAGGGCCGCGCGAATGACGCGGAACGGCGCCTTGACGTTGATGTCGAACAGATCGTCCAGCAGATCCTCGTCGCCGTCTTCCAGCCCGACATGGGGGGCGATGCCGGCATTGTTGATCAGGGCGTCGATCCGGCCGTGCGCCGCCATGGCCTCGGCGACCCAGCGGGCGCCGGCGTCGCGGTCGAGCGCGTCATAGCGATGGATGGTGCAGGTGTCGGTTGGGGCCACCGCGGCCGGCTGGCGCACGCCCAGGGCGAGCCTCCAACCGGCCGCAGCCAGCCGCCGGGCGATGGCCGCGCCGATGCCACGATTGGCCCCCGATATCAGCGCGACCCTGTGCATTCGCCCTCCAGCTCCCACGAGGCCAAGTCCATCACGGTCGAACCGGCCGTGTCAAAGCCGATTTCACATCATGATATTTATCTTCAAATAGGTTCCGTTATGTGGAACGATAGACTCATGGTTCCAGCCCAGTCCACCCAGAAGAGCTTCGACGTGCTGCGCGCGCTTGCCGCCCATGGCGCCGCGGGCGCAAGCTTGGCCGATATCGCCGATGCGGTGGCCTTGCCCAAGCCGACCGTGCATCGGTTGCTGGCCGCCATGGTGCAGCAGGGCTTCGCGCTGCGCGCCGCCACCGGCCGGCGCTATCAGCTGGGGCCGGAGATCTATGCCTTGGCGCTCAAATCCCAATCGACGGTCGGACTGGTCGAGACCTGGCGCGGCGCGCTGATGCGCGTGGCCGAGCGCACCGGCGACAGCGCGTTCCTGATGGTGCGCAGCGGCTATGATGCCGTGTGTCTGGCGATGCAGGAGGGCGTCGTCAGCGTCCGCACGCTCACCGGCGGTACCGGCGGCCGCGTGCCCTTGGGGATCGGTCCGGGCAGCCTGGCGATCCTGGCGACCATGACCGAAGACGAGTCCGACACCATCCTGGCGCATAATGACCGCCGCCTGCGAATGCTGGTACCCGACCTGCCGGCCAGCCTGCCGTCCTGGGTCGAACGCATCAAGATCGACGGCTTCGCCCAATCCGGCGGGCTGTTCCTGGCCGAGGTCGGCGGCGTCGCGGTACCCGTGCCGCGCCACCTGGGCGCACCGGAATGCGCCATCAGCACGGCGACGCTGGCCTCACGGCTGGACGAGGTGCGCGTGGCCGAGGTAGTGGCGATCCTCAAGGAAGAGATCGCGGCGGTGGTGGCGCGGGCCGGCGGCTGAAAGAACCGCGCTGAAAATTTGCCGATGTTCTCTTTTTGTTCTATGCCGATCCTCACCATCATGACGAGGATCGCATGGAACTGGAGCTCGGTCCCCCGCGCCGCCTGCATTCGAGAGGCCCCGCCAGCCGGGGCGTGACGGTCGACCGGAAGGGCCTGGCTCTCGGCCCGGACTGCATGCTCGTTCGGAGGATCGGCACCCGCTACCAGGTAGCCGCGTCCAAAGACATTCGAACCCTGCTGGACGTCGCCTTCGACTACCGAGGCGACGAAACCGGCAATGCGCCGCGATTGCAAAAGCGCTCGATCGTGGCGAACTGTTGAAAGCGAAGTTGCTCGGGCTTTTTCTGCCCGTCGGCGAATTGGATGAGTTTGATCTTCGGCGATTGCGGCTTGCTTCAAAGCTGATCAAGTTTGACCCGGCACAGCCCCGCGACGCTGACGGCAGGTGGTCGGAACTTGGCCGCTTCGTCAGTCAGGCCACCACGAGGATGGCCGCGTTCATAGCCAGTCCGGCGGCGGCGAGTTTCGCTGAAGCTCTCGGCCGCCTGGCACCGGAGCTTGCCAATCCAGCCCTGCTGTTCGGCGGCCTGATGGTCCTGCCAACGAACGAGGGCCATCTCGATCACGGCTCGATCCCCGGCCACGACGACGTCCTATACAGCTACGACGAGGGCAATCTGCTCATCGTCTGGATGGACGAGGCTGGCGGCAGGCACGAGCTCTTCTTTGGTGGCCCCGACGAAGATCGGCTGTATCGCGACAAGGACGGAACCGTCATCGGCCGGGCGCTCGACAATGGCGTCGTCCTCGATCCCGACGCGCCGCTGTTTCGAAAGCCGCAGGCGGCCACGTCCGAGGATGAGCCGAAGCTCTGCCCCGATCCCGGTCCCGATTGGCCTGGCGGCATGAGCGAGCAGGCCGCCGCGTACCAGCAGCAGATAACCGGCTTGCCCCGCGGCCTCGCGGTAACGTTGAATGACGTGACTTTCGATGGCTGCCGCGAGAGCGACGGCGCATGCTGGAAGCGAAGGCGCTGGGCTATGTGTGGGCGCTACGCGCGGACGGCACCTATGCACCTTACTATCGGGGAGCGGAACGGCTCATGATACAGGCGGAAGCACAAAACGATGCAGCCGGAAGGAGCGGCCGGCGTGTCGAATGGTATTTCGCCGAGCGCGGCGCCGCAGACTATTTTCGCAATGCCTTCGGAGAGGAAGGCTTTACCAACATCACTGTCATCTACCAGCCGCCGGTGAAGCCATGACCTTTCAAGCCACGATGCTCTATGCCTACTGGGGTAATCGCCGGGAAGGCCTCGAGGCGGCCGCGATGCGGATGGCCACGATGCTCGACAGCCTGCAACCCATTCATCCGGCCTTCGACGGTTGGATAATGGAGGCCCCGGGGGACGACCAGTGGAAGCCCTATGGCGGACAGCCGCGCACGATCCAGGGCCTCGTCGCCGATCTTCAGGCCGATCGGACAAAAATCCAGATCGATCGCGTCGCAATCCCGGGATTCGGGCTCATGACCAGTGCTTGGAACGGCGAAGAACACAGCCGTGCCGGGTCCTTCAGGTGCTCGCTGGAACACACGGAAAGCCCGGGGATTTACCCCAATAAGACGAGCTTCACCTTGCGCGCGCGCCAGTTCGGCGATCCCACATTGATCCGCACCGACATTCTCACCCAGGCCCTCTCCGCCATCGCGAGCGCTTGGGGCCCGGTGTGGGCCACCGTCTATCCCAAGGATCTCTGGGACGTGCTGGAATTGCCGACGGCGCCCTTGCGCACAGGCTGGATCACCTATCTCTCAAGGCCGCTTGCCGAAAAATTTGTCGTTCCGCAGGGTCTCCGGACCGAAGCCGGCCCCGACGGCGGCCTGATCATCGTGACGACCGACGCGGTGTTCGAACCGGAAGATCCGGCCCATATCGCGCTGGCCGAAGCGCTCAAGCCGGCGCTCGATCGGATCCAGCCGCCGGATCCTCATGGAGATTTTTGCCGGGCGCGGGCCCTGAAGGGCAGCTAGCAACGTCCACTACGCGCTAAAGTTGCTATAGTTCTTCTTTTGTTCTATTATGTCTCATCGCCATCGATGAGGACCCTGGGTCATGTCTGCACTGTTCCGATATCGCCTCCTCGGCCTGCTGGCCTGTGCGTTCCTCCTCCTGCCGAACATCGCTTCCGCCGCCAAGATCCCGCTCGACGAGCCCGGCTTTACCAAGGCGCTGGCCAAGGCCTTCCGCAAGGCGATGCCCGGCTTCAAGGTCACCATCCGCGGCCCGCTGACACTCAATGTCGCGGGCCCCAACGGCGATACCCACCAATCGGCGCTCGACACGGTCTACGGCTTTTGCCAGCGCAATCCCGAGACTTGCGACGCGGCCGTCGAGAGCCATGTCGCCCAGATGGCCGACACGTTCCAGCATGACAAGACGCTCGACCGCGCGCTGCTGCGCGCCGTGGTACGGCCGGTCGCGTATGTCCAGGCGATCCGGAAGGCCTATGCCGGCAAAGAGGAACCGCCGGTGGCCCCGTTCATCGGCGATCTGTGGATCGTCTGCATGATCGACATGCCGCAGGCGATCAGCACGCTCGGTCCCGGCGATTTGGCGAAACTCGGCTTGAGCCGCGAGGAGGCGCTGGCGATCGCGACGAAGAACGTCGCGACCCTGTTCAAGCCGCTCGAACAGGTGGGCCAGGCGATCCCGCAGGAACATATCGGCCTGGTCGCCACCAATCCCTATGAATCGAGCCGGCTGCTGCTGCCGGAAAGCTGGGCGACGCTCGCGGCCAAATACGACGGCCAGCTGCTGGTGGCGGCGCCCGGCACCGACGTCATGATCTATGCCGATGGCCGCCAGCCGAATGCGCTGCAGATCATGCGCGATCATGTTGCCATGGTCGCCCTGCGGGCGACCCGCCCGCTTTCGCCGACGATCTTCCGCTGGACCCCGGCCGGCTGGGTCGTGGCCGGCCAATGATCTACGCTGGGCCGATGAAGCTCGAACCCCTCACTGCCGACGCGCGGCCCCCGCTGCTCGCCGCCGCCCGCGCCCTGCTCGGCGACTATCGCGCCTTTGCCCGGGCCAACGCCGGGCCCGACTTCGGCATGGCGAAGCTGGAGCGCGAGATCGCCGACCTGCCGGCGAGTCAACTTACGCCCGGCGCCGGCCTGCTGATCGCCTGGATCGACGACCAGCCGGCCGGCTGCGTCGCGTTCCGGCCACTGCCCGAAGTCTTGCCGGAGCGGGCGACCGAGTTGAAGCGGCTATGGGTGCGCGAGGCGGCACGCGGCCGCGGCGTCGCCCGGGCGCTGGTCGCCGGCGTGATCGCCCAGGCACGCGCGCTGGGCAGCACCGCCGTTTATCTGGATACCGAGCCCGAGCGGATGCCGGCCGCGCTGCGGCTCTATCGGCAGATGGGGTTCGAGGATTGCCCGCTCTATAAGCCGTCCGAGGCCGGGGTCGCCGCGTTCCGGCTGGCGCTTGCGGGGCCGGACGGCGCCGCCTAAGCTCGGGCGCTTCCGCCGCAGCCTCCGGGTACCCGCCATGCCGACCCCTCCCCTGACCCATATCGTGATCGGCACGCCCTGCTACGGCGGCAACGTGACCCAGCACTACATGATCTCGATGATCAAGCTGAAGGATGCGGCGCGCGAGCGCGGCATCGCGATCTCGTTCCAGCTGCTGGGCGGCGACGCGCTGATCACGCGCGCGCGCAACATCGTGTCGGCCCAGTTCCTGGCCGACGCGAGCGCCACCCATCTGCTGTTCGTCGATGCCGACATCGGCTTCGAGCCGGAGCAGGTCTTCGCGCTGCTGGAGGCCGACAAGGACGTGGTCGGCGCGGCCTATCCGGTCAAGCGCATGGATTGGGAGCTGATCCAGCTCGCCGCCAAGGCCGGGGCCAAGAACATCGAATCCGGCGTGCTGAACTATGTCGTCGAGTTCCTGGAGCCGGACCAGATCCAGGCGATCAAGGGCTTCGCCCGCTGCCGCTACCTGGGCAACGGCTTCCTGATGATCAAGCGCGCGGTATTCGGCCGCATGGCCGCGCACTATCCGCAGATCAAGTTCAAGGGCCTGCAATTGACCCGGAATTTCGACCTGGGCGAGGACGAGCGCTATGCCTATTTCGACTGCATCATCGATCCGGACACCGGCTTCTATCTCAGCGAGGATTACACCTTCTGCAAGCGCTGGGTCGATATGGGCGGCGAGATCTGGGTCGATTTGCACAGCAAGCTGACCCATGTCGGGCCGTTCGCGTTCCACGGCAATCTGATGAGCACGTTCGATCAGCTCGACGCGCCGTGACCTTGCGGCGCCGCTATGTCACGACGGATGTCTTTACCGACCGCCCGTTCGGCGGCAATCCGCTGGCGGTGATCCTCGACGCAATCGGACTTTCCGCCGAGCAGATGCAGTCGATCGCCACCGAATTCAATTATGCGGAGACGACATTTCTGCTGCCGCCGCGCGATCCGGCGAACCATGCCCAGGTCCGGATCTTCACCCCTCGGGTCGAAGTGCCGTTCGCCGGCCATCCTAACGTCGGCACCGCCTTCGTCCTCGCGCAGGCGATGCTGGCCCGGGGCGAGGTCCCGCCGGACAGCTTCCTGTTCGAGGAAGCGGCCGGCCTGATTCCGGTCAGGCTCTTGCGGGAGGACGGCGTCCTGGTCGGCGCGGAGCTGACCGCACCGGAACCGCTGTCCCGGAAGAACACGCTCACACCGGGGCAGGCCGCCGCCTGCCTGAGCCTGTCCCCGGACGCGCTGCGCATCGACGCCCACCCGCCCCAGGTTCTGTCCGTCGGCCTGCCGTTCCTCGTGGTCGAGCTGGCGTCGCGCGAGGCCTTGCATCGGGCCAAGGCGGATTTCGCGGCCCATGCCGACCTGCTGCCGCCGATCGGGACCGACGGGATCTATGCCTATAGCCGCGACGTCGGCAGCGACGGCGTCCAGGCCGGTTGCGATCTGCAGGCCCGGATGTTCGCGCCGTTGGATGGCGTGATGGAAGACCCGGCGACCGGCAGTGCGGCGGCGGCCGTGGCCGCCCTGCTGGCCGAACTTCGAGGCAGCGGCGATCTCGCCCTGCGGATCGGCCAGGGTTTCGACATGGGACGGCCGAGCCGATTGGACGCCCGGTTCGACCGCGCCCGAGGCACCGTCCATGTCGGCGGCCGGTGCGTCGCCATGATGGCGGGGACGTTCTGAGGTCGAAATTCAATCGGGCGGGAAAGGCGAGCGGCAGGTCAGGCCGGCCCCGGCAGCCTGCCGAGGGCGTGGGCGGCCATCTCGGCCGGTTGACGCAGCGCGACGCTGGTCGGCGGATAGAGGAGATGCTTGCGGCTGTCGTGCGGATCGAACAGCGCGGTCGGGTTTTCGAACAGACGCGCACGCAGCGCGATCGATTTCGAATGGCGATCGCCCTTGACGGGCACGTTAAATCGCTTCCCTTCGATCGCCCGCCCCTGCAGATCGGTGAAGCGATAGGTCACGCGGGCTCGCCGAGCAGCGTGGCGGGCGCCACGGCGCCCCACTCGACGAGCCGCCGCTCGCGCCGGTAGCCCCAGATAAGGAGGAGGACGATCAGCGAAAATAAGACGGCCGTGCCCAGGACGATGGTCGCAATGGTTTCGAAAAAATTCCAAGGATCTTCCCGATGCACGCCATCGTGCAGGTTCAGCATCGCCCAGCGGGGATCGACCGGGTCACAGACCACCGGCACGGCCTGGCCCATTCGGAGCCCGGCATAGTCCGCGGCCGAGACGGTCGTGCCCCGTCGATGCGGATAAGTGTATCGTCCGAGCGTGAATTCATAGCCGACGTTGTAGCTGTGGTTGCTCTTGCTCGTGGTGATCGAGAGATCCGTGATCCGACCCGTGACCGCGACGCCCCGATCCCGAAGCATGAGATTTCGATGGACGTCGAGCCCGCCGAAAACCAGGAAGAGCGTCGTCATAAACATCGGGACGGCGATGAGCCCGACCAGGCACCATTGATAATTTCTGCTCATGGCGACTTGGCGCGGGGAACCGTTGCCCAAGGTCGCGGGTGGCCGCCAACTCGTCCCCATCGCCGGTCCTTCTATCGGATCGGACACAGCAAGCGATGCTGGCGGATGCTTGTCAACCCTGGGAAGAAAATTGAGCTCTGGCCCTACAGCACCGCCTCGATCAGATACGGCCCGGGCGTCGCCAGCCCCTCGGCGAAGCGCATGTTGAACTGGTCCATGTCGGTCACCCGCGCGCCCGGCACGCCCATGCCCCGGGCGAGCGAGACCCAATCCAGATCGGGCCGGCCGATGTCGAGCATGTCCAGCGCCTTGCGCCCGACGTTCTGGGCGCCGACATTGGCCAACTCGCCCAGCAGGATGGCATAGGAGCGGTTGGCGAACAGCACGATGGTCACGTCCAGCCCCTCGCGCGCCATGGTCCAGAGCGCCTGCAGCGTATACATCGCACTGCCGTCGGCCTGCAGGCAGACCGTCTTCCGGTCGGGACAGGCCAGCGCCGCGCCGGTGCCCATCGGCAAGCCCAGCCCGATCGAGCCGCCCATGTTCTGCAGCCAGGTATGCGGCCGCGCCGTGCGCGTCGGCGGGAAGAAGGCCCGGCCGCTCGACACCGCCTCGTCGACCACGATGGCGTTGTCCGGCAGCAGGGCCGCCAGCGACAGGCTGATCGCCTCCGGCGTCACGGCGCCGCTGCCGGGCACCGGCAGATCCAGGCGCGCGACCGGCGCGGCATGGCTGCGCACGCCCAGCGCATCGGCGAGCGCATCGAGCGCGCCCTCCAGATCCTCCTCCGGCCGCGCCAGCACATGCATTTCAGCCTCGGGCGCGGTCAGCACGCTGGGCTTGTCCGGATAGGCGAAGAAGGCGACCGGTTGTTTGGCGCCGACCAGAATGACGTGCTTGAACCCCGCGAGCGCCGCCACCGCCGCATCGACCGGATAGGGCACGCGCTCGATCGGCACGCGGCCGGCGCCGCGCTCGATCCGGGCGTTGAAGGTCTGCGCCATCAGCCGCGCGCCGGTCGCGGCCGCGATCCGGCCGGCCAGTTCCAGCCCGCGCTCGCGCACGGCGGCCGCGGTCAGCAGCAGCAGGGTCGGCGCGCCGGACCGCAGGATCCGCGCGGCGGCATCGACTGCCGCGCTCGAGGCGGACGCGCGGCCGGGCACGAACGGCACGATTGCCGGACCCGCGCCCTCGTTCCAGGCGGTGTCGGCCGGCAGGATCAGGGTCGCGACCCGGCCCGGCGGCGTGAGGGCCGCGGCGATCGCGGCGGCCCCGTCGGCCGCCACGCTCATCGCGTCGGGCGAGGTATGGACCCAGCCGGAAAACGGCTTGGCCGCGGTCTCGATATCCGAGGTCAGCGGCGCGTCATAGGACCGATGATACGTCGCGTGATCGCCGACGATATTGACCATCGGCGTCGAAGCCTTGACCGCGTTATGCAGATTGGCGAGCCCGTTGGCGAGACCCGGCCCCAGATGCAGCAGCGTCGCCGCCGGCTTTTCGGCCATGCGGGCATAGCCGTCGGCGGCGCCGGTGACCACACCCTCGAACAGGCCCAGCACGCAGCGCATACCCGGGACCCGGTCGAGCGCGGCCACGAAATGCATTTCCGACGTGCCCGGATTGGCGAAACAGACCTCGACCCCGCCCTCGACCAGAGTCCGCACCAGGCTTTCCGCTCCGTTCATTCCGCTTCCTCCCTCTGTCCGGCTAACCCGGCATGCGCGCTGGCGCCTATGCTTCGCCCGGAAGCTTGCCGACGCAAGCGTCTTTACTGGCACGTTTCCCGGCCACGGTGGGGGCCTAACTTATTGCATTGCAACAAGCTTCATCTTGGCAGCCGCCCGATATAGTGTGCGTTCCGGAATGTCCTGGGGAGGAACATTATGACCATCGCACGCCGTACCGTCCTGACCGGCCTGATCGCGGCGCCCGCGATCATCGCGGCCTCGCGCCGCGGGTTCGCCGCCGAGGCCAGGACGCTCAAGATCAGCCATCAGTTTCCGGGCGGCACGATCGACCAGGGCGATTTCCGCGACCGGATGTGCCGGATGTTCGCCCAGCAGGTCGAAAAGAAGACCGACGGCGCGCTGAAGTTCGAGATCTATCCGGGCTCGTCGCTGATGAAGACGAATTCGCAATTCTCGGCATTGCGTAAGGGCGCGCTCGATATCAGCCTCTATCCGCTCGCCTATGCCGGCGGCGAGGTGCAGGAGGTCAATATCGGCCTGATGCCGTGCCTGGTGACGAGCTACGAGCAGGGTCTCGCCTGGAAGAAGGCGCCGATCGGCACCGAACTGATCAAGCTGCTCGACGACAAGGGCATCAAGATCCTGACCTGGGTCTGGCAATCCGGCGGCGTCGCCTCGCGCTCGACCGCGGTGGTCGCCCCCGACGATACCAAGGGCCTGAAGATCCGCGGCGGCAGCCGCGAGATGGACCTGATGCTGAAGCAGGCCGGCGGCATCATCTCGTCGGTGCCGTCGAACGAGATCTATGCGGCGATGCAGACCGGCTCGCTCGACGCGGCGGTCACCTCCTCGACCAGCCTGATCTCATTCCGGCTGGAGGAGATCTCGAAGAACCTGACGACCGGCCGCGGCAAGAGCTTCTGGTACATGCTGGAGCCGTTGCTGATGTCCAAGGCGATCTTCGATGCGCTGCCGAAGGACCAGCAGACCGCGATCACCGAGGTCGGCATCGAGATGGAGCCGTTCGCGCTCAAGGCCGCCAAGGACGACGACGAGGCGATCGCGGCGATCTACCAGAAGGCCAACATCCCGGTCGCCGACATGGACGAGGCAACGGTCGAGAAGTGGCGCAAGATCGCCGAAGACACCGCCTGGAAGGATTTCGCCGCCCGCAATGCCGATTGCGACAAGCTGCTGAAGCTGGCCTCGGCGGTCGCTTGATCCAGATCGCTTCGGCGCCATGACCGGCTTCGTCGATCCGGCGACGGCGTCGCTGCCGAGGCCGCGCGGCCCCTTGGGTTTTGCTCAGGGCATCCTCGACCGGATCAACGGCTTGGCGGCGCTCGCCGGCGGGCTCGCCATGGGCGCCGCCGGCCTGGTGCTGACCTGGGAAGTGGTCGGGCGCTATTTCCTGAAGATCGCCTCGGACTGGCAGGACGAGCTGTCGGCCTTCCTGCTGCTGGGGGCCACCTTCATGAGCGCCGGCTGGGTTCAGCGCCGGCGCGGCCATGTCGCTATCGATGCGCTGGCCCATATCCTGCCGGTCTGGGCCGACAATATCCGGCGCCTGATCGCCGATTTCCTGAGTTTCGCCTTCTGCAGCTTCTTCTGCTGGAAATGCTGGACCCTGCTCGGCGAGGCGCTGGAAGACGATCAGACCAGCGACAGCGCCTGGGGCCCGCCCCTTTGGATTCCCTACGGCCTGATGGCGGTCGGCATGAGCATCCTGGTGGCGCAGCTCGTGCTGCAGCTTCTGCTGCGTGATGGAGCGCGAGCCCGCCCGTGAGCCCCCTCGATATCGGACTGCTCTACGGGGCGGCGACCCTCATCGTCCTGTTCAGCGGCATGCCCATCGCCTTCGCGCTGGGCACGGTCGCGATCAGCTTCATGCTGGCTTTCATGCCGGCGGCCTCGCTCGATACGGTCGCGCAGAACGTCTATGAGGAGATGGCCAGCATCACGCTGCTGACCATTCCGCTGTTCATCCTCAAAGGCGCCGCGATCGGCAAGTCCAAGGCCGGCGCCGATCTCTATTCGGCGCTGCATGCCTGGCTCGGCCGGGTGCCGGGCGGGCTGGGCGTCGCGGTCGTCATCGCCTGCGGCCTGTTCGCGGCCATGGCCGGATCCAGCCCGGCGACCTGCTCGGCGATCGGCAGTTCCGGCATTCCCGAGATGCAGCGGCGCGGCTATTCGTCGAGCTTCGCCGCCGGACTGGTCGCGGCCGGCGGCACGCTCGGCATCCTGTTGCCGCCGTCAATCACGCTGATCCTCTATGCCGTCGCGGCCGAACAGTCGCTCGGCAAGCTGTTCCTGGCCGGCATCGGCCCAGGCCTATTGTTGGTGAGCCTGTTCGCGGTCTACGCCATGATCCATCATGGCCAGGAGGCGAAGCAGGCCCAAAGGGTGCTGGACGCCGGCGGCCCGCACTCGCCGATCCTGAGCGAGGAACGCTTTACCTGGGCCGAGAAGCTGCGCGCCTTGCCGCGGGTGCTGCCGTTCATCCTGCTGCTGACCGGCGTCATGGTGGCGCTCTATGGCGGCATCGCCACCCCGTCGGAGACGGCGGGCCTGGGCGCCATCATGGCGATCGGCCTGATCGCGCTGATCTACGGCGCCTGGCGCTGGAAGGATCTAGCGCCGATCTTCGGTTCGACGCTCGGCGAAAGCACCATGCTGATGATGATCATCGGCATGAGCCTGCTCTATTCCTATGTGATGAGCTACCTGCACATCAGCCAGGGCGCGGCCGAGTGGATCGTGGCGCAGCACCTGTCGCGCTGGGTCCTGCTGGCGGCGATCCTGGTGCTGGTCGTGGTGCTGGGATTTTTCCTGCCGCCGGTCTCGATCATCCTGATGACCGCGCCGATCATCCTGCCGCCGCTGCGCGCCGCGGGCTTCGACCTGATCTGGTTCGGCGTCATCATGTCGGTCGTGATGGAGATGGGCCTGATCCATCCGCCGGTCGGCCTGAACATCTTCGTGATCTCCAAAATCGCGCCCGACATCCCGCTGAAGCAGGTCGTGCTCGGCACCCTGCCCTTCGTGGTGCTGATGATGGTCGCGGTCGTGCTGATGTGCCTGCTGCCGGGCATCGCCACGGCGCTGCCGGATTGGGCGTATCGGAAGTAACGGCGGTCTGGCGGCTCCCTACTGCCGCACCAGCAATTTCTTCGCCAGCATGGCATGGACGCCCTTGTTGCCGTCGACCATCTGGGTCACCCGCAGGTCGCAGGCGACGCTGGTCAGCATATAGGCGTCCTCACGCGCGAGGCCGGTGCTGGTCGCAATCAGGTCGATCATCTCCCTGAGCGCCGTCTTGGCGGCATCGTCGAGGTCCGGGTCGAAGCCCATAGTGATCCAATGGGTCGCGGTCTCGGCGCGCGGCAGCGGCAGCTTCAGGTCCTTGCGCAAAATGATCTGGAACCGGCCGCTGAGCGCCGTCTCCAGCGCAGTCAGGCAGACCTCGCCGTCGCCCTGGGCGCCATGGCCGTCGCCGACCGAGAACAGCCCGCCTGCGGCAAACACCGGCAGGTACAGCACCGTGCCTGGCACCAGCTCCTTCAAGTCCATGTTGCCGCCATAGGCGCGCGGCTCGATCGTGCTGACCGCGCCGAAGCTGGCCGGGGGCGCCACGCCCATGACGCCGAAGAACGGCGCCAGCGGCAGTTCGGTGCCCCAGGGCAGCGTCGCGACATGGCGATCATTATCCAGACGCGTGTGCCATAGCTTGCGGATCGGGAAATCCTCGGGCAGCGAGCCCAAGGTCGGGTGGATCGCGGTCCAGGCCCAGTCTTGGCGGCACTCGACCGCCTCGATGCGAATTTCGAGCACGTCGCCGGGCAGCGCGCCCTCGACCGCGACCGGACCCGTCAGCAGATGGCCGCGCATGCGCGGCACCATGGTTTCGATCACATGGAGATGGTCGGGCAACAGGCTGAAGCCCGGCGGCGGCAGGACCTCGCGCCCGCCCGAGATGCTGTCGATCGTCACCCGGTCGCCCGAGCGGATCGTCAGCACCGGCGGCAGGGCGGCGTCGAAGAAGCCCCAGTGACAGGTCTCGGGCGAAGAGCCCAGATGATGATCGCTCATGCCGCCAACTCCGTCTCGACCGCTTTGCCGACGGCGAGCAGCCGACGGTCGCCATTCCGTTCGCCGATCAGCATCAGCCCGACCGGCAATTCGCCCGGCGCCTGGATCGGCAGGCTGAGCGCGCAACGGTCGAGCAGATTGAACACCGCCGTGTTGCGCAACACCTGGCCGTTGATCCGGACATAGTCCGCTTCGGTCGTGACCTCGTCCTGCCGGGGCGGCGGCACGGCGACCGTCGGCGTCAGCACCGCGTCATAGGGCAAGGTCGCCTGATCGAACTCGGCCATGCGCGCGGCCCGAAGCCCGAGCGCCGTGATGTAATCCGCCGCCGAGACGCCGGCCGACGCCTCCAGCCTGGCGCGCACGCGCGGGTCATAGCGATCGCCTGAGCGGGCCAGCAGCGCGCGGTGCCAAGCGAACGCCTCCGGTCCGGCGATGCCCCCGGCGCGGTTGATCTCGGCCGCCCGTTCCAGCACCGCCATCGGGGTCTCGACGATCTGGGCGCCGGCATCGGCCAGCCGCTTCAGCGCGCGCCCGAATGCCGTCGCCACGACCGGCGCCAGCCCGTCGAGCAGGAAGCCGGTCGGCACCGCGAGGCGCAAGCCCGCCAGCGGCAACTCGGCCAGCGGCACGGGCTCCTCGCCGGCCAGCACCGCGTCGACCAAGGCGCAGCACGCGACCGAGGCGGCGAGCGGTCCGATCGAATCGAGCGAGGTCGAGAGCGGCACCGCGCCGGCGCGGGTGATGCGGCTCTGGGTCGGCTTGAAGCCGGCAAGGCCGCAGAACGCGGCCGGAATGCGTACCGAACCGCCCGTGTCGGTCCCGATCGCGGCGGCGGCCATGCCATAGGCGACCGAGGTCCCGGCCCCCGAGGACGAGCCGCCGGGCACCCGCGCCGGATCGAACGGGTTGCCGGGCGTGCCGTAATGCGGATTGAGGCCGAGGCCGGAATAGGCGAATTCGACCATGTTGGTCCGGCCGACGATCACCGCGCCGGCTGCGCGCAGCCGGCGCACGATCGGCGCATCCTGGGTCGCAGGCGGATGGTCGATGAGCGCGACCGAGCCGGCCAGCGTCGTCTCGCCGGCGACGTCGAACAGATCCTTGATCGAGATCGGCAGCCCACCCAGCGGCCCCATCGCCTGGCCCGTCGCCCGCACGGCGTCGGACGCCGCCGCCGTGGTCCGCGCGGCGGCGGCATAGGTCAGCCGATAGGTCCGGCCGCCCTCGCCTGCCGGATCGTCGATACGCGCCAAGGCCTCGTCCACGAGACGGGCGGACGTAGTACGGCCAGCGACGAGATCGGCCGTGAGCGCGGCGAGCGTGGGCAGGCGGGACATGGGCGGGAAATCCTGACGCGAAAAAACGAGGCCAGACGATGTTGCCAGGAATTGCGGAGGATGCAATTGCCGGCGGCATGGTCGGCGCCAAAGCCGCGCTGTCCGCCCCGCGCTAAAGCGCCGCGTCCGTGCGTGAACCGAATGGAGCAGGCGCAATCGAGCGGCCATCGACGAGCAGAATGCCTGGGTCGAACAGCATGGTCTGATCCTCGCCCGGCAGCGGCCATTTCAGCAATGCGCGATCATGCTTAGGCGAACCGTCTCGGACCGACGCTGCCCCTCGATGCCCAGGCGGATCTGCTGCACCACCTTGGCAAACGGGTGGTCGTCCCGCTGCTGCCGGTCGCAGCCGCGCCCGCGACGATCGACCGCCTCGGTACCGTGTTCGGGATCGATGGGAAGCGTTACGCCATGACGACCAGCCAGTTTGCCGCCGTACAGGCGAGGTTTTGACGGGATGAATGATCGGCTGTATCCGACCCAATATGGTCGCTATCGAGCAATGCGGCTATTCCAGATAGCGGACGTTCGCCGCCGCCTGATAACGATAGTTCAGGCTTAACCGAACCTACGAGCTTTTCCAGGCTATGGGAGCGGGGAGCGCAGCGATGCTTCGACTAGCCTCGTTTGCGTGGCTAACCGCGATGATGTGTCTAGGCTCGAATGGGAATTCGCTACCGCGCCAGAATACGTCGTTTTCCGCTATCGCTGATGGCTCGTTATCGAGAATGCCCATGTATCCAGTTGCAGTTCGATTCCGAACGATGACCCACATGCGTTCGAACGCTTCTTTATCTGTGTCATCGGCAACTGCGATCCTAAAAACGAGCTTTGCAAAATCACCTGCTTGCAGGATATGGCGCACCTCAAGATCAGGAATTGGAAACGTTTCTGGCGCAGCGCGATGATATTCCTCACCGTCTTCGAGGCACCACCCATCGACAAAAAAGTCTGGAATTCTCATTGGCACCTCGGCACGGACATCACAGTTTGTCACCTGCGACGCGGTGTGGGCAACCCAATCCAAGCTGTTGCGGGGTCTGGAGGACTGGTTTCGACCCGAACATGTCGTAGCCGCTTCGTATTTTGTGGTCCGACAGGGGACGCTCCTTTTACGCTTTTTTTCTTCACGTGAAATCGGGCGGGCATCTCCAAAGCCCGTACGTCTCGGCGGCGGCAATTGCGGTGACAGTCCACTAAATGTAGCTTCGAGCGGGGCGATGCACAGAGTCGTCTGCCGAATGCCCGCTGATCCCCGCTGCCGTCCGACAGCGGTCAGACCGCTCCCCACCCAAAGCCGTCCAAGCGGCGTACCCGAAGGACAGCCAAGCCTCACCGCCGCCCGGCCCGAACCACCCGGCGTTATCCGTCCATTAATCCCGATCTGAGACCTTGGACGCAACGGAAGGCCTCGGACCGATCACGGCCCGAAATTCGAAAGGATCGCCTCATGAGCGTTGTCGGACTGACCCTAGCCAGCGGCGAGCCGGTCTATGTCAACCCGGATCGGGTGAACCGGCTGAGCAAGGCGGCGTTCCTGGCCTCGGATTCCTTCACGGAAGTCTCGTTCGGCCATGGCGATACGGTCGTGGTCAAAGGCGATATGGATTATATCGCCTTCCAGCTGTTCCCCGACCGCGTCCGGTAAAGCCGCGCTTGGTATTCGACGCGGCATAGCCGCGCCTATGCCCTCAGGCGCCGGGCGCCCGCCTCCGCGGGCTTGGCTCGCGCCATGCGGCGCGGCGCCTCAATGGCCCTGGGATCTAACGCGATATATCGCGTCAGATCCTTATTCCGCCGCGTCGGCCGCCTGTTCGGCGGTCGCCGCGAGCCGATCCAGGCCCCAGCGCCGGCAGAAATCGCCAAAGCCCTCGCCAGCCTGACGCTCGGCCGCGAACAGCTGGAACACCGGCTCCAGCGTCCGGCCGATGTCGGCCATCGGCACGCGCTCGAACACCCGGGCATTCAGCCGGGTCGTGTCGAAATCGCCGCCCAGATAGATCGCGTAATGCCCAGGGACGCGGCCGACCAGGCCGATATCGCCGACCGACGGCCGGGCGCAGCCGTTCGGACAGCCGGTGACGCGCAGCGCCAGGCGCTCGTTCTCGATGCCATGGCGCTTCAGCACGCCCTCGATATCGACCAGAATATCGTCCAGCACCCGCTCGGCCTCGGTCAACGCCAGACCGCAGCTGGGCAGCGCCGGGCAGGCGAGCGCGAAACGGCGCAGCAGCGTTTCGGCTCCCGGCAGCGTCACGCCTTCGGCCTCGAGGATTTCCTCGAGCCGGCGCTTATCGACCGGATCGACATCGGCGAAGATCACGTCCTGGCCCGGCGTGAACACCGGACGCGTTGCGATCTCGGTCAGCACGCGGCGCAGCGCGGTCGCGTAATGCACCTTGCCGGCGTCCTGGATCCGGCCGCTCAGGATCGGCAGGCCGTAATACCACTTGCCGTCGCCCTGCTCGTGCCAGCCGGAATGATCCTTGATATGCAGCGCCGGGAACGGGCGCGGGTCTTCCAGCGCCTTGCCCAGATGGCGTTCCATCTCGGCCTTGACCCGCGGCACGCCCAGCGCATCGACGACATATTTGATGCGGGCATGGCGGCGGTCGGACCGGTCGCTGAAGTCGCGATGGACGGCGATGACCGCCTTGACCGCGGCCAGCAGATCGTCCGGCTCGATGAAGGCGACATAGGAGCCCAGGCGCGGATAGGTATGCGCCTTGTTATGGGTCATGCCGAGACCGCCGCCGACGGCGAAGACATAGCCGTCGAGCCGGTCGCCGTCGAACAGCGCGATGATGCCCAGATCGTTGGTCAGCACCTCGATCGCGTTGTCCTCGGGCGTGGTGATGCCGATCTTGAACTTGCGCGGCAGGTAGGTCGCGCCATAGACCGGATCGACCGTCGGTTCGGCGGCCGGCGCCGGCTGGATCTCTTCATCACCGATCCAGATCTCGTGATAGGCGCGCGTCTGCGGGAACAGCGCGTTCGAGATCATGACCGCGTCGGCCCGAAGGCGGCGATGGACCACGTCGTCGATCGGCGCCGGCGTCGCCGTCACGTTGCGCGCCACGTCGCCGCAGGCGCCAAAGGTCGTCAGCAGCGCCTGATTGACCCCATGGATCGTCGCCCACAGGTCGCGCTTGACGACGCCATGGAACTGCAGGCCCTGGCGCGTGGTGATGCGCAGGCGGCCTTGACTGTATTTCTGGGCGAGCGCATCGACCGCCAGATACTGCTGAGCGCTCATCAATCCGGCCGGCGCCTTGATGCGCGCCATGAACTCGGTCCGCTTGTCCTCGCCCGCCTGTTTCAGCTCGGTCGCGCTGTCGCGGTCATACCCCTGATAAATTCCGTGGAACTTCAGCAGCTGATGGTCGGACTCTTCGAAGGTGGCGGACGGCGCGCGCAGGCCCTCGGCGATACCGCCGCGCAGGCGCCGGCTCTCGGCCTTAAATCCTTCGACCTTGGAAAGCTTGCCTTCCGGGCCGATTCCACCACTTGCCGCGTCCATCGCCTTGCTCCGCCGTCCGATCACGTCTCGAAACCGGACTACGATAAATCTCACGCAGTCCGAAATGTAAATTCCATAGTTTCACTCACTTCATATGTTAATTTGTTTGTGGCTTGCAAGCCTCATCCCGTGCGAAACTTGGCGACGGTCACCCACACGAGGAGTTCCATGCGCTCGGCACTGGCGGCACTCGGGTTGATCGCGGCGCTGACCGTCGGTGCGGCGCGGGCCGAGACCAATCAGATTCATATCGCGATGCAGCCCGGCATCGGCCAATTGCCGATGACTGTGCTGCATGCCCAGGGCTTGATCGAGGCGGCGGTCGAGCGGCGCGGCCTGCCGCGCCCGACGGTCGACTGGACGGAACTGGCCGGCGGCGCCGCGCTGAACGAGGCGCTGATCGCCGGTCGGGCCGATCTGGTCGCCGCCGGCATCACGCCGATGATCCAGCTATGGTCGCGCGGCCGCGCGACGCTCGGCGTGCGCGGCATCGCGGCGCTGGGCTCGATGCCGATGTTCCTGCTGTCGGACGATCCCCGCATCCGGACGATCCGCGATTTCGGCGCGACGGATCGCATCGCCGTGCCTGCGGTCGGCGTCAGCATTCACGCGATCGTGCTGGAGATGGCGTCGGAACAGAGCTTCGGCGACGGCAAATGGGGCCAGTTGAGCGACCAGACCGTCGGCATGAATTTCGCCGACGCCTCGATCGCGCTGATGACGCGGTCGGGCACCGTGACGGCGGCCTTCTCGGTCTCGCCGTTCCAGGAACAGCAGTTGCTGGATCCGCACATCCATCGGGTGCTGAGCAGCTACGACGTGCTGGGCGGCCCGCATACCCAGGCGGTGCTCTATGCCGCCGCCCGGTTCCATGACGACAATCCTGAGACCTCGGCCGCGATCTTCGAGGCGCTGGATCAGGCGATGCGCTTCATCCGCGACGATCCGAAGGCGGCAGCGGCGCTCTACGTGACGACCGAGCAGTCGCCGCTCGATCCCGCCTTCGTCGAGAGCATCGTGCGCGACCCGGACCATGTCTTCACCATCGTCCCGCAGAACGTCCAGAAATTCGCCGATTTCCTCTATCGCACCGGCCAGATCAAGGCGCCGCCGAAATTCTGGACCGACCTGTTCTTCGGCGAGGTCTCGGGGCGCTCCGGCAGCTAGACCACAGTTTCAAATCGTAAGATCAGATCACGAAATCGACGATACCGTCGCACTTGCTCGCCAGGCCGGCGAGCCGGCTGAGGCGGCAGAGCTCGGCCAGGGTCACCCGGTCGAATTCGGCCAGCACCAGCTCGTGCACGCGCTCGACCATCGGCAGGACGACCTTGCGCATGGTCGGCGATGGCGATTCCGTGAAGGGTGTCGGCTTGTCCTGGCCCATCATGGCGCGGGCGATGGCGCCGACGGTGACGGCGCCCCGCTCGGCGCCCAGCAGATAGCCGCCGTTCGGACCACGCACGCTCTTCAGCAGACCGGCGCGCGACAGGCGCTGCAGGATCGCCTCGAGCTTGCGGGTTTCCAGACCCTGGCGCTCGCCCAGTTCCGCCGCCGGCAGCGGACCGCCGGCGCCGTTGAACGACACGTCGAGCATGATGTCGATCGCCAGCAGAAAGCGCCGGGGCAGCCAGGCGGCCAGCCCCTGCAACAGCGCCTCGGCATCCTGTTCGTCACTCGCCGCCATGATCACAACGCGTCTCCTTGCTTCAGGACGCGATCTTACATGAACGGCGCGTGGAAATCAGCTATTGGCCGAACCCAGCTCCAATTGGTCGCGGATCACCGCCGCCAGCTGGTCGATCGTGCTTTGCGACTTGACCAGCACGGCGACCAGCTCGTCGCGCCGGTCCGGCCCGATCTCCTGGGCCGAGAACAGCACCGTGGGCGGCGAGCGCATGCCCTTGACGTTCTTCACATCGTCGAGCAGCGCCAGGCCGTTGCCGTCGACCAGGCCGACATCGAGGATGACCAGATCGATGTCGCCCGCGGTCAGCCGGCGGCGGGCCTCGACCAGCGACGGCGCCGCAATCACGTCGGCCTCGTCGCGCAGCGCGAATTCGACCAGGCGAACGATGTCCGGATCATCCTCGACATGCAGCACGCGCGGCTTGCCGGCCCGGCGGCGCGCCAGGTCCAGGGCCAGATGCAGCCGGTCGCCCTCGACCGGCTTGCCGATCCAGTCGACCACGCCCAGTACCTGGCCGGTCAGCATCGGATCCTCGATCTTTTCGTCGAGCCAGGCCGAGATGACGATGACCGGCATAGCGGCATGGCGCTGGTCGGACCGGATCCGGCGCAGCATGGCGATGCCGTCGCCGTCGGGCAGCGCCAAGTCGAGCGTCATGGCGTCGAACCGGCCGGCATCGAGCAGCCGCATGGTCTCGTCGGCGGTCGCCGCCCGGACCGATTGATACCCGGCCTCGGCCAGCTGCAGGCGCAGGATATGGGCGACGTCGTCATCGTCCTCGCAGATCAGCACACGCTTGTCGGCGCACTCGGGCGCCGGCGTGTCGGTCAGGCGCCCGCGCTTTTCCGGCAGATCGACATGGAAGGTCGAGCCCGCGCCCCACTCGGACTCGAAGCCGATCCGGCCGCCGTGACGCTCGACGATCGATTTCACGATCGACAGGCCGAGCCCGGTGCCACCCTTCTGGCGGCTGTCGGTCGCGTCGGCCTGGGCGAATTTCTGGAAGATACGTGACTTGAACGCGTCGGGAATGCCCCGGCCGTGGTCGGTCACGGCCAGATGCAGCGTGCCGTCGGCGCGGCGGGTCGAGACCGAGACCGTCCCACCGGCCGGCGAGAACTTGACCGCGTTCGAGATCAGGTTGGTCAGCACCTGCAGCAGGCGATGTTCGTCGCCCCAGACCGCGGCGTCGACCGTCTCGCCCTCCTGCGCCAGCGTGACCTGGAACTTGGCCGCGTAATCCAGATTCTCGGCGATCGCGCGCTCGAGCAGCCGCTTGATCGGCACGCTGGAGAACTCGAACACCAGTTCGCCGGCCTCGATCCGCTCCAGATCCAGAATGTCGTTGATCAGTCGGACCAGCCGGTCGCAGTTCGAACGCGCGATGGCGACCAGGCCCAGCGCCTTGTCCGGCAGCGCGCCGGCCGTGCCCTTGGCCATCAAGGCGAGCGCGCCCGAGATCGAGGTCAGCGGTGTGCGCAATTCATGGCTGACGGTCGAGACGAACTCGTTCTTGACCCGCTCCAGCGCGCGCTTGTCGGTGATGTCGCGCACGGCAGCGACGAACAGGCGCTGCCCGCGCAGCAGGGTCTCGGTCAGCGCGATTTCCATCGGAAAGATCGAGCCGTCGGCGCGCAGCCCCTCGACCTCGCGCACCACGCCCAGGATCGCGGAATGACCAGTGGCCAGGTAGCGCTCCAGATAGCCGTCATGGGCGGAGGCGAACGGCTCCGGCATCAGCATGCGCACGTTGCGCCGCATCACCTCGGTCGCCGGATAGCCGAACACCCGCTCGGCCGCGCGGTTGAAGCTCTCGATCGATCCGGACGGATTGATCGTGATGATGCCGTCGAGCACGCTGTCGTTGATCGCGGCCAGACGCTGATGGCTCGCCGCCAGGTCCACCTGGGTCCGCTCCAGATCGGTAATGTCGGCGACGGTGGCGAGCCGGGCCGGACGTCCGCCCTCGTCCAGAATGTCGGAGGTCACCGCCATGACCGTCCGGGACGAACCGTCGGGCCGCGCGATCACGATCTGGCGGGCATGGCCCGACGCTTCGAACAGGTCGGCCGGAGGGCGAACACCGATCAGTGCGGCCTCTTCGGTGCCGACCAGGCCGGCGAAGGCCGCGTTGACCCGGCGCAGCGTGCCGTCCGCGCCGGTTAGCGCGATACCGACCTGGGCGGTATCGAAAATCGAGCCCAGCAGCTTTTCCCGCATCCGAACGGCACTTTCGGCCCGTTCGCGCCGCGTCGCCTCCCGCTTCAGCAGCAGAAAACCCGCGGCCATGACCAGCAGCATGGCGCCGCCAGCGCCGATGAAGATGCGCAGGCTCCGGGCCCGGGCCTGATCCGCCTCGGCGGTCCGCGCCGCCAGCAGGGTCAGCTCGCTTTGGCGGATGGTTCCGGCCAGTGTCCGGATCTCGGCCATGATGGCGATGCCCTTGCTGGCCGCGCTCGTGATGGTCGGCGGCCGGTCGCCGCCGGCATGGAATTTCGCGACGCCCTCATCCAGGACGACACGGCGTTGCGCGATGAGGTCGGCCAGATCGACTGCGCGGGCAACCTCGGCAGGATTGTCCGCGACCAGAGTGACGAGTTCGTGCGGCAAGCGGTCCAGCTCGACCGACCGGTCGCGGAGCGTCGCCATGAAATCCTCGTCCCCGGTGAGGACATAGCCGCGCACGCTGGTTTCGGCATCGGTAATGGCGGCGCGCAGGGCCGCCAGCTTGTCGATCACCCGATAGGTATGGGTGACCCAGGCCTCACGCTCGCCCACGGCATTCTGCGCCCAGAGCGCCAGCAACAGGCTGCCGCTCAGGATGATGATCAGCGCCAGACCGACCAGGCCGATCGCCGCGCGCTCCAGTGTGCGCATGGTTCCTCGAAAAAAGACGACCCCCGGTCGGCGGCCAAGATCGATCCGAACCAACCGGAGAGCAAGCGAAAGTCCGGAGTTCTACCCAAACGGGTACTTCCTGACGACTGTACCGCGTAACCGGTTAACAACCACTATACGCCCCCCGACCGCTGACCGTTCGGGGCGATGTAGCGCGGAACCGGAGAGAGTCGACCCTCAGACTCGCTCGATGATCATCGCGATGCCCTGGCCGACGCCGATGCACATGGTGCAGAGCGCGCGGCGTGCCTGGCGGTCGGCCAGTTCGAGCGTGGCGGTCAGCGCCAGACGCGCCCCGCTCATGCCGAGCGGATGGCCGAGCGAGATGGCGCCGCCGTTCGGGTTGACGAAATCGGCATCGTCCGGCAGACCCAGATCGCGCGTGACGGCGAGGGCCTGGGACGCGAACGCCTCATTCAATTCGACCACGTCGATGTCGGCCATGGTCAGGCCCAGTCGCGCCAGCACCTTGCGCGTCGCCGGTGCCGGCCCGAAGCCCATGATGCGCGGCGGCACACCCGCGACCGCGGTCGAGACGACACGCGCCCGCGGCGTCAGGCCGTAGCGCCGGGCCGCGGCCTCGGACGCGATGATCAGGGCGGCCGCCCCGTCATTGACGCCGGACGCGTTGCCGGCCGTGATCGTGCCGCCGACGCGGAACGGCGTCTTGAGCTTGGCCAGTTGCTCCAAGGTCGTCTCGGGACGCGGATGTTCGTCGGTCGTGATTTCGACCATTTCGCGGCCGCGCTTGACCAGGACCGGCACGATTTCGCGGGCATGACGCCCCGACGCCTGGGCACGGCCGGCGCGCTGCTGGCTGCGCCAGGCGAAGGCGTCCTGATCGGCCCGCGAGATATTGAAGTCGGCGGCGACGTTCTCGCCGGTCTCGGGCATCGAATCCGTGCCGTAGGCTTCCTGCATCTTCGGATTGACGAAGCGCCAGCCGATCGTGGTGTCGTAAACATGCGCATCGCGCGAAAAGGCGCTGTCGGCCTTGCCCATGACGAACGGCGCGCGGCTCATGCTTTCGACGCCGCCGGCGATGAACAGCTCGCCGTCCCCGGCCCGGATCGCGCGGGCAGCCGCGGCCACCGCCTCCAGCCCGGAGCCGCACAGGCGATTGACCGTCGCACCCGGTACCGTATCGGGCAGGCCGGCCAGCAGCAGCGCCATGCGCGCCACGTCGCGATTGTCCTCGCCCGCCTGGTTGGCGCAGCCGAACACGACGTCGTCGACCGCGGCCCAATCCACTTTCGGATTGCGCTGGACCAGGGCCGCCAGCGGCACGGCCGCCAGATCGTCGGCCCTGACGCCGGACAAGGCGCCGGCGTAGCGGCCGATCGGGGTCCGGGCGAAATCGCAGATGAAGGCTTCGGCCATGGCAGGGTCCTCCCGACGGTCAATCGTTTAGCGGCATAACAAATGTCGGCAGCGAGCCTAGCCCGCCGGGACCACCGACGCCAGCGCCGGGCGCCGTGACTGGCTTGCAGCGCCGGCATGGATCGCCGGCTATTCCTTCGCCCCATCCCCCAGCGGCCGCGCGGTGTCGGCGATCAGATCGCGGAACCAGCGTTCGGCCGGGTCGGCCTCGGTCTTGACGTGCCAGACCATCGACACCTCGACGAACTGGGTGAAGGGCAGTTCGATCCGGACGAGATCGCCCGCCAGCTCGGCCAGAATCCCGGCCGTGATGCTGGGCATGGTCGCGATCATGTCGGACGAGCGCAGCACCGGCACCAAGGCCAGATAGGTCCCGACCGTGGCCGCGACCCGCCGCTTCAAGCCGCGCGCGGACAGATGCGGATCGATCGAGCGGATCGCCTTGCCGGACGGCGACATCACGACATGGGGCCAAGCGACATAGCGCTCCGTCGTCATCGGCTGGCGCAGCACCGGATGGCGGCGGTGCACCACCGCGCACAACCGCTCGCGATAGATCAAGCGGCGTCCGAACCGCGGCGCGTGATCGCGGAAATGCCCGATGGCGAGCGTGATGCTGCCGGCATCGAGCAACTCCGGCGTCTGGGCGAAATCGAGCGGCGTCAGCCGCAGATCGGCCTCGGGCGCCAGTTCGATCATCCGCCGGCTCAACTGTTCGATGAGGGCGACCTCGGCATACTCGGCAACGGCCGCGGTAAAGCTGCGGCGGGTGGTCGCGGGATCGAAGCCGTGCTGCAAGTCCAGCGCGCGCCTGACGCGGTCGAGCGCTACCTCCACGAGCATGCCGATCTCATGGGCCTTGGGGGTGGGCTCCATGCCATGCGGCAGCCTCACGAACAGCTCATCGCCGAACAGATGGCGCAATCGCGTGAGCGAATGGCTCATCGCCGGCTGGGACACGCCGATCGTCACCGCGGCGCGAGTCACGGATCGTTCGCGCAACAGCGCTTCGAACGCCTTCAGCAGGTTGAGATCGACGGCCGCGATATTCGTTGCGCTCATGGGCACAATATAATTAATCGATTTGGTCTATGCCAGCGGTCTTCATAGCTTTGCAGCGCAACAAAAGGTTCTGCGCCAGATTCGCTGCGAATAATGTTATTTTAATCCGAAAGTTTTATCGGAATGGAATGGCTGGGCGGTCGGGGCGCTCCACAATCGGGCGTAACAGCATATTGGCCGGGCCACCTTGGCCGGCCGGCAGGAGTGACGAGATGCGCAAGGCTTGGGTTCCGGGAATGGTCGCGATCGCGCTGGTCGCCGCGGGCGCTGCCTGGTTCGCCGACCGCACGCCGGCTGCAGCCGAGGGTCCGCCTCCGGCGGCGCCCGCTGTTCCGGTCGTCTCCGGCACCGTCAAGGCCGAGGATGTTCAGATCCTCCGGACCGGCATCGGCAGCGTTCAGGCGTTCAACACCGTCACCATCCATGTCCGCGTCGATGGCCAGCTCGACAAGGTCGCCTTCATCGAGGGCCAGGAGGTCAAGGCCGGCGACGTGCTGGCGCAGATCGATCCGCATCCCTACCAGGCCGTCCTCGCCCAAGCGGTTGCCACCAAGGCCAAGGACGATGCGACGCTGGCCAATGTCCGGCGCGACCTGACTCGCGACGAAGGATTGATCGGCAAGCAGTTCGTCAGTCAGCAGACGCTGGATACCCAGCGCGCGCTGGTCGATCAGAGCGTGGCCCAGGTCGCGGTCGACCAGGCCGCGATCGACAGCGCCAAGGTCAATCTGAACTACACCACGATCACCTCGCCGCTCGACGGCCTGACCGGCATCCGGCTGGTCGATCAGGGCAATATCGTGCATGCGACCGATACGACCGGCCTGGTCGTCATCACCCAGACCCATCCGATCTCGGTCATCTTCACCCTGCCGGAGAGCCTGCTCGACGCGATCAATCAGTCGCGCGCCAACGGTCAGAAGCTGACGGTCTATGCCAATTCCTCGGACGACACGACCCGGCTCGGCGAAGGCAAGCTGCTGCTGATCGACAACCAGATCGATCAGACGACCGGCACGATCAAGCTCAAGGCGACGTTCGACAATCCGACCAACGCGCTCTGGCCCGGCGAATTCGTCACGGCGCATCTGCTGCTCGCGACCCGCAAGGGCGGCCTGACCGTGCCGACCCAGAGCGTGCAGCGCGGGCCGAACGGCACCTTCGTCTGGGTCATCAAGCCCGACAGCACCGCCGAAATGCGCGACATCAAGGTCGGCCAGATCAACGGCGATACCACCCTGGTCGACAAGGGCCTGGCCGCCGGCGAGGCCATCGTGGTCGATGGCCAGTATAAAGTGAAGGTCGGCATCAAGGTCGCCGCCACGCCCCAGAGCAACCAGACGGCCGACGCCGGCGCGCCGGCGGGGAGCCTCGCCAAGTGAGCATTTCGACCCCGTTCATCCAGCGCCCGATCGCCACCTCGCTCTTGATGGCGGGGATGTTCCTGGTCGGGGCCGTGGCCTACCCGCTATTGCCGGTGGCGCCGCTGCCGCAGGTCGATTTTCCGACCATCCAGGTCAGTGCGTCGCTGCCGGGTGCCAGCCCGGACACGATGGCGTCGTCCGTCGCGACGCCGCTCGAGACGCAGCTGGCGCAGATCGCCGGCGTGGCGCAGCTGACTTCGACCAGCGTGCTGGGATCGACCAGCGTCACGATCCAGTTCGACCTCAACCGCAATATCGACGCGGCCGCGACCGACGTGCTGGGGGCGATCAACGCCGCCAGCGGTCAGTTGCCGAAGACACTGCCGAGCGCGCCGACCTACCGCAAGGTCAACCCGGCGGATTCGCCGGTGCTGCTGCTGGCGGTCTATAGCCCCAGCATGCCGCTGACCCAGGTCGATGACGCGGCCGAGACGCTGCTGGCCCAGCAGATGTCGCAGATCTCGGGCGTGTCCCAGGTCAGCGTGTTCGGCCAGCAGAAGCCGGCGGTGCGCGTGCAGATCGATCCGGCCAAGATCGCCAGCATGGGGCTCAGCCTCGAAGACATCCGCACGACGCTGGGCGAGGTCACGGTCGATCAACCCAAGGGCAGCTTCGACGGCGCCAACCAGAGCTTCACGATCTACAACAACGACCAGCTGACCATGGCAAAGGATTACCAGGACGTCATCCTGGCCTATCACAATGGCGCGCCGGTCCGCATCCGTGACGTGGGCCAGGCGGTCGACGGTCCGGAAAACCTGCGCCTCGCCTCATGGCAGAGCGGATCCCGGGGCATCACGCTCGCCGTGTTCCGTCAGCCCGGCGCCAACGTGATCGACGTGGTCAACGCCGTCATGGCGGCGCTGCCGCGCCTGCGTGCATCGATCCCGCCGGCGATCGACGTCAAGGTCATCTCGGACCGGACCCAGACCATCCGCGCCTCGGTTTCCGACGTGCAGTTCACGCTGGCCCTCACCATCGGGCTGGTCGTGATGGTGATCTTCGCATTCCTGCGCAATTTCTGGGCGACGGTCATCCCCAGCATCACCGTGCCGGTCTCGCTCGTCGGCACCTGCGCCGCCATGTATGTGCTGGGCTACAGCCTCGACAATCTGTCGCTGATGGCGCTGACGATCTCGGTCGGGTTCGTGGTCGACGACGCGATCGTGATGATCGAGAACATCGTGCGCCATATCGAAGAGGGCATGAAGCCGATGGAGGCCGCGCTCAAAGGCGCCGGCGAAATCGGTTTCACCATCGTGTCGATCAGCCTGTCGCTGATCGCTGTGTTCATTCCGCTGCTGCTGATGGGCGGCATCATCGGCCGTCTGTTCCATGAATTCGCCGTGACCGTCACGGTCACCATCCTGGTCTCGGCCGTGGTGTCGCTGACGCTGACGCCGATGATGTGCTCGCGCTTCCTCAAGGACGAGGCCCATACCCAGCACGGCCGCATCTACATCATGATGGAGCGGTTCTTCGACGGCATGCGCGACGGCTACGCCTACGGCCTGCGCTGGGTGCTGCGCCATCAGTTCTTCACGCTCATGGTGCTGTTCGCCACCGTCGGTCTGACCGTGTTCCTGTTCATCACCATCCCGAAGGGCTTCTTCCCGCAGCAGGATACCGGCTTCATCCAAGGCATCTCGGAAGCGTCCCAGGACATCTCGTTCCAGGGCATGATGGTGAAGCAGCAGGCGCTGATGAAGATCATCGGCGAGGATCCGGACGTCTACAGCTACAATTCCTCGGTCGGCTCGACCGGCGGCTCGCGCACCGGCAACAACGGCAATTTCTACATCACGCTGAAGCAGAAGCCGGAGCGCAAGACCTCGGCCGATGCCATCATCGCGCGCCTGCGGCCCAAGCTGGCCCAGGTCGGCGGCATCGCGCTGTTCCTGCAGGCGGCCCAGGACATCAATGTCGGCGGCCGCTCGTCAAAGACGCAGTACCAGTACACGCTGCAGGATTCGAACCTGGACGAATTGAACCATTGGGCGCCGCTGCTGCAGCAGAAGATCGGCACCCTGTCGATGGTTCGCGACGTGGCCACCGATCAGCAAACCAACGCGCCGACCGTGACCATGACGATCGATCGCACCACGGCGGCCCGCTTCGGCATCCAGCCGCAAGTGATCGACGACACGCTGTATGACGCGTTCGGCCAGCGCCAGGTCGCCCAGTATTTCACGCAGCTGAACCAGTATCACGTGATTCTGGAGGTGCCGCCGGCCCTGCAAGGCGACCCGGCCGCGCTCGACAAGATCTATGTCAAGTCGGCGACCAACGCGCTCGTCCCGCTATCGACCTTCGTCAAGCTCGACTCGACCAAGACGAACTATCTGTCGATCGCGCATCAGGGCCAGTTCCCGGCGGTGACGCTCAGCTTCAATCTGGCCCAGGGCGCGTCGCTCGGCGAGGCGGTCAGCGCTATCCAGGAGGCCGAGGCCCAGATGAAGCTGCCGAGTTCGATCATCGGCACCTTCCAGGGCAACGCCCAGGCGTTCCAATCCTCGCTCTCGACCACGCCCTATCTGATCGCGGCGGCCCTGGTCGTCGTCTACATCATCCTGGGTGTGCTCTATGAGAGCTACATCCACCCGATCACCATCCTCTCGACCCTGCCGTCGGCCGGTGTCGGTGCGATCCTGATCCTGATGCTGTTCCACTTCGACCTCAGCGTGATCGCGCTGATCGGCATCATCCTGCTGATCGGCATCGTGAAGAAAAACGCGATCATGATGATCGACTTCGCGCTGGAGGCCGAACGAAACCGCGGCCTGAAGCCCGAGGAATCGATCTACGAAGCGTGCCTGATGCGCTTCCGGCCGATCATGATGACGACTATGGCGGCCATGCTGGGCGGCGTGCCGCTGATGTTCGGCAGCGGCACCGGCGCCGAGATCCGCCAGCCGCTGGGTTTCTCGATCGTCGGCGGCCTGATCCTGTCGCAGATGCTGACGCTCTACACCACGCCGGTCGTCTATCTGTACATGGACCGGCTGAACAACTGGCTGGGCCGCTCGGCCCGGGCCAAGGAGCCGTCGCGCATCCAGCGCGCCATGGCGGGCTCACACGACTGATTTTCCCGGAAGCGCGCAATGATCGGACGGTTCCGACCCTTGCGCGCCGCCGTCACCCGAAGCGGTCGGGTTGGGCCACCTAGCTTGCCGCGCGGAACTGAACTTCGCCGTTGTTCAAGAAGCACGTCTTGCTGAACAGCTTCAAATCCAGCGGGTTCGGCAGCCGGACATCTTCCAGACCCGGGCACGGCTTGATCGATGGATCGTAGGATCGATCAATCTGGGAGATAAAGACAAAGATGAGTCCTCGGTCTCGCGCAAATGACTCCAGGGTACGAACCTGAACCATCAGTTCCGGATTCTCGCGCTTCTGATCGAGCAGTTGCAGGTAGTCTATGACCACCAGGGTGCCGCGGGGCGCGGCGGCCAACTTGTTTGCGATGTAGTCGGCGCTGATGGCGTCGGAACTATCAAATTCAAAAAGACCGTCAAATGTCGCCCGTTCCACACCGATATCGCGGAACCGATCCAGCACATCCTTTTCCGTGTACTCCAGCGTGAAGAACACAGCTCGATTGCCGGCCTTCATCGCTTCGACGGCAAGTTCCAGGCTCATCAGGGTTTTGCCCTGGCCCGGACGCGCGCCCACCAGAACCATGTCGCCGGGAGCCAAGCGGGAGAACAGCTTCCCAGCGGGCGCCGTCGTCGTCGCTTTGGCCGCAAGCAAACTCCAGCCGCCGAAACCTTCCTGCTCAGCGATACGATCGAGCGCCTCGTGAAGCGGGATATTTTGTTCACGGGACAAAAGCTTGGCCTTGCGCTTCAAGTGATAAATGGGCGCGGATAGCCTCATCTAAAGAACCTCCTATTGCGAGCAATGGTCACAACCCCTCCTTATGCTTGGTGCTCGAACAGTTGGTTCGGTAATCAGAGTGCCCTGTATGATTGATACTTTCCCGAATGGAGGGGGGAGGCGCGGGCCGCGCCAGACCAGGATCATAGCCCAATCCTTGCCGATGGAGAATTGCCAACCTTGTTCGAGGTCCGAGCGACGCGCATCGCGACGCGGAGCGGCGATCTGGTATGATCGCGCGATCGGACCCGATAGCGGGGCATCCTTCGAACCATGGCTGAGCGTCGTAGATTCCTGACCGCCACGACGAGCTTGCGTTGGCTCGCGGCGCTGATCGTCTTTGCCTTGCCCTGGACCGCAGAGGCCGCGGCAACGGGATGGCGCGACACGGTTTGGAGTGAAACCACCGAGAGGCTCGCCCGGCAGTTCGGCGCCGCGGCGACGCATCTTGATCGCCCGATCGACTTCGGCGATTCCTATGCCGACCTCGTGCTGAAAAATTACGGGATCGGCGGCTATGGCTTCATCGTGTTCTTCCAGATGGACAAGCATAGCCGCGGGCTGAAACGTATCCAGATCGAGCGGGGACGGCACGGCGCCGTGCCCCTGGTCGCCAAGACGGCATTCGATGCGTTGCTGGCGGATTACGGACGACCGACCGTTGCGTGCGCCATCCGCGCCCACACCATCGACGCGCAGAGTCTGGTCGAAGCGGTCTGGCAGCGCGACGACACGACCGTGCGCGCCGTGTTTCGCGAAGCCAGCCTCAACACGCTCGACCCCTATCTGGCCCGTGCCGTCGGCGACTTCGTCACCGGCTCGACCGCCGCCGGCTTGCCGCAGCAACTGCTGATCCGAATCGCGCCGGCCGGGACGGAACCCGAGGATTGCCGGGCGAGGCAATGAGCAATCGCTCCGGGCACGCTAAGCCCCGCGCCGCAGCCCGGGCAGTTTCACCTTGCGAAACTCCAGCAGCTGCCAGGCCGCCAGCCCCGGCAGGCCGATCGTCAGGTCCGGCAGCCGCTTGACCAGCGACAGCGACAGCGCCGTGGTCGATGACAGGCCGAACAGGCTGCCCAGCAGGATGAACCCGCCCTCCTGGATGCCGAGCGCGCCCGGCACGGCGAAGGCCGCGGAGCGGACCGCCTGGCCCAGGCTTTCCAGTACCAATGCCTCGGCGAAGCTCGACGGCAGGCCCATGCGGCCCAGCGCCAACCAGATCTCCAGAATGCCGGTCGACCAGCCGGCCAGATGAACCAGGCTGGCACCGGCGATGCGGCCGCGGGCGGCATAGATCTGGCGCAGGCCCGCTTGCAGATCGATCGGCTGATCCGGCACCAAGCCCGGCAGAAAGCGCTGAAGCGCGCCCATGCCGCGATCGACCAGCGCGAACAGGCCCATGCGCTGTGCCACGAAGAAGCCGCCGAGCGCCGGCACGGCGACGACCAGCCCCCAGCCAATCTCGCGCACGACCGGGCTATCGCCGAACGCCAGCCAGAGCGCCAGCAGGCCCGAGACGGCGAACAGCCCCTGCGTCACGGTCTGCAGCAGCAGATCGACCAGGATCGAGCCGGCGGCCAGCCCGGCCGGCACGCCGAACTGGGCCAGCAGGCGGCCGCCGACGATATCGCCGCCGACCTGAGCCGCCGGCAGCAGGGCATTGATCGCCTCGCGCACGATGCGCAGACCGACATAGAGCGACATGGGCCGGACCACCCGATGCCCGAGCGTCAGGCCCCAGGCGATGCCGGCAAGGGTCAAGGCGGTCAGCCGGATCAGCACGATCACCAGCAGGCCCCAGCCGATGACGGTGACCCCCCGGACGATATCGGAGAACCCGTTCATCAGCAGGACCGCCACGAAGGCGACGATGCCGATCAGAAAGGCCAGCCAGAAGATCGTGCGAAGCACAGCTTCACCTCATAGGACGCAGCGCGTCAGACCGGCAGGCTGACCGTGACGGTCGTCCCGGCGCCCTTCCGGCTCTGGATCGACAGCGAACCGCCGTGCAGTTCGGTCAGCCCGAGCGCGATCGGCAGGCCCAGGCCGGAGCCCTGGTTCTTGCGGGCAACGTTGGCTTCGACCTGGCCGAACACCTCCAGCGCCAGTTGCACCTCGACCGGGGCCATGCCGACGCCGGTATCCGCGACCCGAATTTCGACGAAGCCAGGCCGTCCGGCCTCGGTCGTGAGGGTGATCCGCCCCTCCCGCGGCGTGAACTTCACCGCGTTCGACAACAGATTCAGCAGGATCTGCTTCAGGCGGATGCTGTCGGCCCGGATCGTCGTCAGCACCGGATCGGGCCTGATCGACAAGATCAGGCCACCCCGTTCCACCATCGGCGCGACCAATTCGCCGCAGGCATCGAGCAGCGCCGAAAGCTCGACCGGCTCGATCGACAGGATGACCCGGCCCGCCTCGATCTTCGACAGGTCCAGGATCTCGCCGATCACCGACAGCAGATGGCTGCCGGCCTCATGGACCATGCCGGCATAGCTGTTCCAGGCGGGCCCTGGAGCACCGGCATAGCCGTCGCGCATCATTTCGGCGAAGCCCAGGATCGCGTTGAGCGGCGTGCGCAGCTCGTGACTCATATTGGCCAGGAACGCCGATTTGGCGCGGCTCGCCTCTTCCGCCGCCGTCCGTGCCAGGATCAGGGCCTGGGCCTGGGCCTCCAGTGCTCCGGCCTGTTCGACCAGCTTCGCGTTCAGCGCCTTCAACGCGCCGGCGATCCGCCGCTGCGCCTCGGCCTCGGCCCGCGCGCGTTCCAGACCGACCCGTGCCGACATATGGCCGGCATATTGCCGTGCCGCGAGGGCGTCGAGCTGTTCGCGCAGATGGTGGTGCTGCTCCAGGCTCGACAGCGCCTCGCGGTCCTGGCCCATCGCCCGATGGATGCGCGACAGCACGAGATGGATGTCGGCGCGGTCGACGATTTCCTCGTTCTGATCATAGGCCTCTAGTGCCACCCGGGCATGCGCCAGCGCCTCAGTCGGACGCCCGAGCGCCAGCAGCGTCTCGGCCAGGCCACGCTCGCCGATCGCGCCGCGCCAGCGATCCGCGCCGCTGCCGTCGGCCAGATGCTGGAACTGGGCCAGCGCCTCGTCGAGCTTACCTTCGAGCAGCAGATTCTGGCCCGACGCCTCGATAAAATCCCGCGTGGCCATGGCGGACACTTTCGATTCGCCCTGCACGATTTTCAGCCCGCGCGTCTCCAGGAGCGTCCGCGCCTCGATCAGCAATGCGTCGGCGCCTTCGCCGGCCGCCAGACGGACGCGCGCGGCATCCTGCAGGATCTGCACCAGATTGCCGACGATATAGACGACGTCGTCCGGGATATCGTCCAGGGTCTGCGGGTATGCATCGATGACTTCGACCGCGCGTTCCAAGGCCTCCCGGGCGCCCGTCGTCTCCCGCATGCCCAGCAGCGCCATGCCGAGATTGTTCAGGCAGCGCACTAGGCTGCTCGTCGAGGGAATGGCCGAAATGTCGGCCTCACCGACGATCTCGGCGTCGATGCCGTCCTGGGCCAGCACGATGGCGCGCTCGAGCAGCGGCAGCGCCGCCGCGATGTCGCCGAGTTTCATCCAGCCGTTGCCGGCGACGCGCCACGCCTCGGCATGCGGACCGGACAGACGCAGCCGTTCGTTTTCCGACAGCCGAGCGAAGGCGGCGATCGCCGTTTCGACGGTAGCGACTCCGGCCTCGATCCGGCCCCAGATCAGCTCGAAACGCGCCCATAGGCACAAGGCCCGCGCCAGCAACGCGTCGTCGCCCAGCTGCCGCGCCGCGGTCAGCGCTTGCTCGAACGGCACGGCGCCCCCCAACAGGAGATTGCCGAATTGCGATTCCAGTCGGCAGATCTCCGCGTGGAGATGCCCAGGATCGGGCTCAGCTTGGGCTGGATAGGACAGTTCGGCCAATTGCACCCGTTCCTAAAATCTGCACTTTTCAGACGCGTTCGTCTCAAAGGCAATTTTCCGCAACCCGACGGATTTAACAATAATGCACCGCATCGAGGGTGAATGCCTAGCGCGCCCGGCTTGACGCCGCAGCGCAGCGACGATCATCGTGCGAACCCGGATCGCTTGAGGGTCGCCCGCCGCCGATGAAGCCCGCCCATGTCTCTTGAACTCTCGCCCGAAGACGAGGCCGTGCTGGCCGGGCGCGACGGACCGGCCGCGGCCATGGCCCTGCGCCTCGTCGCCGACACCGCGCGCATGCTGGGCGCCGACCGGCTGATCGACATCGCGTCGTCCCACATCGACGGCTGCCTGTATCATGGCGACAGCGGCACCTTGTTCGCCGAGCGGCTGCTGGCAGACGGTGGCCGGGTCAAAGTGCCGACCACGCTCAATGTCGGCGCCCTCGATCTGGTCCATCCCGGGCGCGAGCGCCTCGGTCCGGAGCAGGCCGGCATGGCGCGGCGCCTGATGGCGGCCTATGCCGGGCTCGGCTGCCGCGAAAGCTGGACCTGCGCGCCCTATCAGGCCGGTCATCGACCGGCTCTGGGCCAGGATGTCGCCTGGGGCGAATCCAACGCGGTCGTGTTCTGCAATTCCGTGCTGGGCGCGCGCACCAACCGCTATGGCGATTTCCTCGACATCTGCGCCGCCATCACCGGCCGCGCGCCCCGCGCCGGACTGCATCTGACGGAGAACCGCCGTGCCACGATCCTGGTCGACGCCTCGGGCCTGACGCCGGCGCTGACCGCCGAAGACGCGTTCTATCCCGTGCTGGGCGCCTGGCTCGGCGCCACGGTCGGCGACCGGATCGCGGCGATCGACGGCCTGCCCCGTTTCCTGGCAGAGGATCGGCTAAAGGCGCTTGGCGCCGCCGCCGCCTCGACCGGCTCGGTCGGGCTGTTCCATGTGATCGGCGTGACGCCGGAAGCGCCGGACCGCGCGACCGTGTTCGGCGGCCTGGTGCCGGAGGAAATCATCCGCCTCGAACCGGCCATGCTGGAGCAGGCGCGCCGACGGCTCTCGACCGGCACCCTGCCGCCCGACGGCCAGATCGACGCGGTCGCGATCGGCAGTCCGCATCTGTCGGAAGCGGAGATCGACGCGCTGGTCGGCGGCCTCGCCGGCCGCCGGGTCGCGATCCCGTTCTACGCCTGCACCGGGCGCCATGTGCTGGACCGGCTGGGCGACGGCCGCCGCGCGGCGCTGGATGCTGCCGGCGTGACGCTGATCGCCGACACCTGCATCGTGGTGACGCCGATCCTGTCGTCCGCCGCCGGCCTACTGATCACCAATTCCGGCAAGTTTGCCCATTACACGCCATCGACCACCGGTTGGGACGTGCTCTACGGCAGCCTGACCGATTGCATCGAAAGCGCGATCGCCGGCCGCCTGGTGCGCGACGAGGCGATCTGGCGATGAGAGCAGAGATCATCCTGCCCGGCCGGGCCGCGGGCGCCGTGCTGCGACTCGATGGCCCCTTGAGTTTCTGGGGCGGCGTCGATCCCTATAGCGGCGCACTGACCGACCCGCGTTCGCCGCACCATGGCATCCGCATCGGCGGATCGATCCTGATGGTGCCGGAGACGCGCGGGTCGAGTTCATCGAGTGCGGTCATGCTGGAATTGCTGGCGGCGGGCTTCGCCCCGGCCGCGATCGTCATGGGCCGGCTGGATGCGATCCTGGGCCTGGGCATCCTGGTCGCGCGCGAGATGGGCTGGCCCACGATCCCGCTGCTGGTACTGCCGCCGGCGGACCAGGCGGGCTATCGCGACGGCGAACGGGTCGCCATCGCCGAGGATGGAACGATCGGACGGCTATGACCGACGCGGTGACGATCAGACAGGGCCGCCTGACGGCCCGCATCGAGGCCAAGGGCGCGCAGCTGACTTCGCTGACCCAGGATGGCGCTGAGCGGATGTGGCAGGCCGATCCGACGGTCTGGGCCTGGCATGCCCCCAACCTGTTCCCCATCGTCGGTGGGCTCAAGGGCGACCGGCTGCTGCACAAAGGCGAGTCCTACACATTGCCGTCCCACGGTTTTCTGCGCCACACGGTCTGTGACCTCACCGCCAGCAGCGACGCCGCTTGCACTTGGCGCCTGACCGACAGCGAAGCGACCCTGGCCGTCTACCCGTTCCGCTTCGAGCTGGAGATCGCCTATGCGATCGAAGCCGACGCGCTGATCGGGCAGTTCACCCTCGCCAACCCGGGCGACGAGCCGCTGATCGCCAGCCTGGGCATCCACCCCGCCTTCCAATGGCCGCTCGAACCCGGCCGCGCCCGCGAGGATTATCGCCTGCGTTTTGAACGCGCCGAGACGACACCGATCCGGCGGGTCTCGGGCAAGCTGATCGCATCGGACTCCGAGCCGACGCCGATCCACGGCCGTGAGCTCGACCTGCGCGATGCTCTGTTCGAAAATGATGCGGTGATCCTGGACCGTCCGGCCTCGCGCGCCGTTACCTATGGCGCGCCCGGCGGCCCGGCGATCGCGATGGAATGGCAGGATTTCCCGCATCTGGGTATCTGGACCAAGCCCGGGGCGCCGTTCCTGTGCATCGAGCCGTGGCAGGGCCATGCCAGCCCGCTGGGCTTCGACGGCGAATTCAAGGACAAGCCCCGCACGGTCAGCCTGGCCCCGGGCGCCAAACGACAATGGCGCTACACGATCCGGCCGTTCGACGCGTTTTGAGACCGCATGACGAGGTGACAATGAACCAGAAACGCATCGCCCCTTACGGCGCTTGGGATTCGCCGGTCACGACCGATCTGGTCGCCGGCAAGACGGTAGGATTGGGCGCGCTCCAGGCCGACGAAGGCGCGCTCTATTGGCTGGAAAGCCGGCCGAACGAGAACGGCCGCTCCGTGCTGGTCCGGCGCGGCTCGGACGGCCGCATCGAAGACCTGACGCCGGCGCCGCTCAATGTCGCGTCGCGCGTGCATGAATATGGCGGCGGTGCCTATCTGGTCGAAGGCGGGCGGGTCGTGTTCAGCGACAAGGCGACGGGGGCGGTCTGGCTGATCGACGGCGACGCGCCGGCCCGGCAGATCGCCGCGGTCGAAGGCTGCCGCTATGCCGATTTCGCCTTCGATCCGGTCCGCGGCCGGGTGCTGGCCGTGCGCGAGGATCATCGGATCCAACCGGGCAAGCCCGCCGCCGAGGCCCGCGCCGCGATCGTGTCGCTCGACATCACCGGCGGCATGCCGCTCCAGGAGAATGCCGGGCAAGTGCTGGTCGATGGCCATGATTTCCTGGCGTCCCCGCGCCTCTCGCCCGACGGCAAGACGCTGGTCTGGCTCAGCTGGGACCATCCGGACATGCCCTGGGACGGCACCCGCCTGTGGCTGGCGCCGATCGACCAGACTCAATCCTCGACCGTCCGCCTCGTCGCCGGCGCCATTCCCGAAGCGATCGTGCAGCCGACCTGGTCGCCCGACGGCGAGCTGCATTTCGCGTCGGACCGGACCGGATGGTGGAATTTATATGTCGTGCGCGACGGCGGCATTCACCCGGTGGCACCGGTCGAGGCCGAGCTCGGCGGACCCCATTGGGTGTTCGGCCAGCGCTATTTCAGCTTCCTGCCGGACGGCCGGATCGTGGCGGCGCTGGTCGAGCGCGGCATCCGGCGCGCCGTACTGATCGCGGGGCGCACGATCACGCCGTTGGATTTGGGGCCGGTGCAGGAATGCCCGGTGCCGGCCGGCGCCGGTCTCGCCTATATCGCGACGCCGACCACCGCGCCGCCGGCGGTGACGCGTCTGTCCCAGCTGGGCGGCGCGCCGGAGACCGTCAAAGCCAGCGGGCCGGCAGGGCTCGACGAGCGGGATATCTCGGTCGGGGAACCGTTCAGCTTCCCGACCCGCGACGGCGGCGAGGGTCATGGCTTCTGGTACGCACCGACCAGCGCCACCAGCGCGGCGCCGGAAGGGGAAAAGCCGCCTTTGATCGTCATGAGCCACGGCGGCCCGACCTCGATGAGCACGAACGGCTTCTCGCTGGCGATCCAATGGTGGACCAGCCGCGGCATCGCCGTGGTCGATGTGAATTACGGCGGCTCGACCGGCTTCGGTCGCGCTTACCGCCAGCGGCTCTATGGCCAATGGGGCGTGGTCGATGTCGAGGATTGCGCGGCGGCGGCCGAATTCCTGGCTAGCGAAGGCCGGGTCGATCCGGCGCGCATCGCCATCCGCGGCGGCAGCGCCGGCGGCTTCACCACCTTGGCCGCGCTGACCACCACGAAGCTGTTCAAGGCCGGCGCCAGCCATTACGGCGTGGCCGACCTGAAGCTGCTGGCATCCGAAACCCACAAGTTCGAATCGCGCTATCTCGACCGGCTGGTCGGTCCCCTGCCCCAGGCCGAGGCGATCTATCGCGCACGCTCGCCGCTCCATCACCTGGACCGGCTGTCGTGCCCGGTGATCTTCTTTCAGGGACTGGACGACAAGGTCGTGCCGCCGAACCAGGCCGAGGACATGGCCCAGGCCATGGCGACCAGGGGGCTGGCCGTGGCGCATTATACCTTCGAGGGCGAAGGCCACGGCTTCCGCCAGGGCACCACCATCCGCCGGGTGCTGGAATTGGAACTGGGTTTCTACGGCCGAATCTTCGGCTTCGCCCCGCCGGGCGTGAGCGAGACGGTCGAGATCAGGAACCTGGCTTAGGCGAGCGCCTCGATCCGGGCGACGGCGGCGCCGAGGCCGTCCTCGGCCCGGATCCGCGCGCCCAAGGCGGCGGCGCGGGCGCGCATCGCCGGGTCGTCGAGCGCGATCCGCAGCGCAGTCGCGAGCGCCGGCGCCGTCAGCCGGTCGTGCGCGATCGCGGGCGGCGACACGCCCAGATCCCGCAGCCGGCCGGCCCAATAGGGCTGATCGGCCATGAAAGGCACCACGACCGACGGCACGCCGGCGGCCGCCGCCGTGGTGCCGGCACCGCCGTGATGCACGATCGCGGCCATGCGCCGAAACAGCCAGTCATGCGGGATCGCATCGATCGCATGGATCTCCGCCGGCAGGTCGGCCGGCACCAGCCCGCCCCAACCGGCGGCGATGATCGCCCGGCAGCCCACGGTCCGGACGGCAGCGATTAGCAAGGCCGCCATCCCCGCCGGATCCGGCAGACCCATGCTGCCGAAGCCCAGATAGACCGGCGGGGCACCGGCATCGAGGAAGCGAACCAAATCGGCCGGCGGTTGCCAGTCGGCGGCCTGGTCGAGGAACCAGAAGCCGGTGCAAAGGACTTCGCAGCCCCAATCGGGCGGCGGCGGCACGATCGCCTCGCTATAGGCCATCAGCACCGGCACGCGAGCCCGCTCGAATCCTGCTGTCGGCCCGAGCAGCGGCCAGGGCGGCAGACCATAGATCCCGTGCCGGATCCGACTTACCAGCCGGCGCGAGGGTTGCCACAGGATCTGGTCGGCAAAATCATGCGAGAGAAGATTGAGCCAGCGCGGCAAACCGGCCGTCAGACCGCCAACCATCGGGCTCGGCAGAAACGCCGACCGACGCACCGGCTGCAGCAAGACGCGGACGCAGGGCAGGCCCCAGAGCTCCGCCAGCGAGGCCATCAGGACAAAGCTGGTGAATTCGCCGATCAGCAGATCGACGCCGGCCGCGTGATCGCGGATCTCGGGCGCCCAGCGTGGCAACCAGATCCGCGTAATCTCGCTGACTGCGCGGATCATGCGGACCGGATGGCGTCCGCTGGCGAACATCCGTCGTCCGGCGTCGCCCTGGAAAATCGCCTGATGGTCGCCCGACAAGGCCCGGAAATCGACACCGCGTCCGGCAACGAGCGGCGCGTATTCGGCCAGCCCGATCAGTCGGACGTCATGGCCGCGGGCGGCAAGCGCCCCGGCGAGCGCCGCCATCGGTTGAACGTCGCCGCGCGATCCAAACGCCGCCAACGCGACCCGCATCCGGATACTTCCAAAGTGCCACGGGCGATAACTCCCGTCTCAGGACGACCAATTATGCGCGAAATCGCCGTAGAGATTCAATCCGCCGTCGACGAAGAAGGTCTGGCCGGTGATGTAGGACGCATCGTCGGACGCCAGGAAGGCGAACGTGCCGGCAATTTCCTCGGGCGAACCGGCACGGCCCATCGGGATGTGGCGTTCGACGTCGGCGCGCTTGGCCGGGTCGTCCTTCCAGGCGGCATTGATCGGCGTGACGATGGCGCCCGGCGCCACCTCGTTCACCCGGATGCCGCGGCTGGCATATTCGAGCGCCAGCGTGCGGGTGACATTGCCCATGGCGCCCTTGCTGGCCGAATAGCCCAGGAAGCCCGGCTTCGGAATCCGCTCATGCACCGAGCTGGTGTTGATGATCGAGCCCTTGTTGCCGGTCGCCAGGAAATGCTGGAGTGCGGCGCGCGAACACAGGAAGGTGCCGGTCAGATTGACGCCCAGCACGCGCTGGAACTGGTCGAGCGTCATGCTGTCCGACGGGGCGTCGATCTGAATGCCGGCATTGTTGATCAGCACGTCGAGCGCGCCGAATCGCCGGATGATTTCGGCCATCATGCGCTCGACCGCAGCCTCGTCGCTGATATCGGCGGCGAATCCCGCGTGCGCGCCGGCGGCGACCGGGGCCAGCAGGCCCAGCGTCTCGGCCATCGCCGGGCCGTCCTTCACGTCATTGACCGCGACCCGCGCGCCCTCGGCGGCGAAGCGCACCGCGATGGCGCGGCCGATGCCCTGGGCGCCGCCCGTGACCAGTATCCGCTTGCCCTGCAATCCGGCCATCGTCGGCTCCCGCTGTTGTCTTGTGCCTTACTCGAACGAGCGCCGTGGGGTAGCGGTTCCGGTCGCGCGGTCGGTCCGGGCGAACTTCAGCAGGCCGCCCGGCACCGGCGCCAGCAGAGCCAGACCGAGAACGACCGCCCAGATACTCCGGTCCAGCATCAGGGCCGCCACCCCGACCCACCCGATCGCCAGCAGCATTTCGCCCAGACCGAGCACCATGCGGCCCTTATGCCGCAGGCGGAAGTCGCCACGCCGGGCCGGCTGCGCGTAATGCAGATCCAGCATGCCGACCGACAGGCCAGCGCCGATCGAGCAGGCGGCGAGGGTCAAGCCGAGCCACGGGCCGCCGGATCCCAAAGCCGCGATTGCCGCCGCCGGCAGCACGAGACAGGCGACGGGGAAATAGGCTGCCTGCAGCTTGGCCCAAAGCATGGTGCGCGGGCTGAGCGGGGCCGCGGCCAGCAGATCGGGCATCTCCTCGCCGACCACGGCAAGCCAGACGAAGCCGCCGCTGAACAGCCCCGCCGCGGCGACGACGACCAGCCAGGCGAGCGTGCCATAGCCGATATCGTGCCGGAACAGCACGAAGCCGACCGGCAGGATGCCGACGACCTGCTGCGCCACTTGGGTCAGCAGCCAAGGGTCGCGCGCCAGCAGGCGCAATTCCTTGGTCCGCAACAGGGCGACGGTTCCACCGCGAAACCCGCGGGTCCGCTTGGCCGGTCTGGACCGCACGGCCGTGGCGCCGGCGGTCGCGATGGTCGCCCCGGTGAAATAATGGGCCAGGCCCCAGGCCACCAGCGCGAACAGGCCGCCGCCGATCGCCAGCAGCAGAAGCAGCGGGCCGATTTCGCCCATCGCGGCGCGGCCGGGCAGCCAGATCAGCCCCTCCATCGCCCCGCCGGAGCTGGCGAGGCCTTGGAACAGCTCGCGCTTTTGCGTCCCTGACAGCAGGTTCGGTCCCTGAAACACCAGGGCGAAGCAGATGCCGATCACAGCCCCGATGATCTGGGCTACCAGCCGGGTCCGGCGCGGGCCGATCAGGCGAAACAGCCCGAGCGTCAGCGCGATGCCGAGGCCTGTCGCCAGCAAGGCCAGGGCCGGCAGCCAGACATAGGCCGCGAGGGCGTCCCAATAGCCGAACAGGATGAAGCCGTTCGCGATCGGCAGGATCAGAAAGCCGCTGGCGGCGATCTGGCCGACCGCCATGGCCGTCGCCCGGCCCCACAGGATCACGCGGCGCGACAGCGGCGAGGACAGCAGCAGATCCATGTCGCCCCGTTCGTAGAGCGCCTGGGTCGCCGCCACCAACGTGGTCGACAGCATGAACAGCAGGGTGCTGAACAGCATGAGGCTCAAACTCACGAGCACCGTCGACCGCGGCAGGGCCGACAGATGCGTCAGACCGAACGCCGCCATCAGACCGACCAGATGCAGCAGCGCGCAGACTACGCCCAACAGCGGGGCGCTCATCCGGTTGGCCTTGTCGCGAAAGCGCAGCCGCAGTTCGTGGCGCAGCAGCCAGGGGAACGAGCCCGGCGGCAGGGCCGCGAGCCCGCGCGTCAACCCGTTGCCTCCGGGGCCGCGACCAGGCTGAGGAAGACCTCTTCGAGCGACGCGGCCTCGCCGCCGGCCTTGGCGCGCAGCGCGTCGAGCGTGCCGTCGACGATCAGCGCACCCGACCGGATGATGCCGATCCGATCGACCAGCCGCTCGGCGACTTCCAGGATATGGGTGGTGAGGATGATGGTGCAGCCGGCCCGCGCGCGCTCCAGCAGCAGATCCTTGACCTGGCGGGCAATGCCGGCGTCGAGCCCGGTCAGCGGCTCGTCCAGGATCAGCAGCTTCGGATCATGGATCAGCGCGCCGGCGAGCGCCGCCTTTTGCTTCATGCCGCGCGAAAAGCCTTCGCAGCGTTCGCCGCGATGGTCCCACAGCTCGAGCCGTTCCAGCAGCACCTGCGCCCGGCCCTCGGCCTCGCGCGCGTCCATGCCCCAGAGGCCGGCGACGAATTCGAGATATTCGAGCGGGGTCAGCTTGTCGTAGAGCATCGGCTCGTCGGGCAGCCAGGAAATCAGCCGCTTGGCCGCGACCGGATCGGCCAGCGCATCCCGGCCGAAGATCTCGATCGTGCCGGCGTCGGGCCGCAGCAGGCCGGCGATCATGCGCAGGCTGGTCGTCTTGCCGGCGCCGTTGGGGCCGAGCAGGCCATAGAACTCGCCGGCCCGGATCGTCAGATCCAGGCCGGTCACCGCTGGCTTGTCGAAGCGCTTCTTCAGGCCCCGAACGCGAAGTGCCGCCGGTTCGTCCATGGGCCGTCGGCTTTAGGGCGTCGGGGAGAGCTGGGCGAGCGCGTCGCCGAAGCCGGTCAGCTCGATCGGCAGCGCCACCTTCTGGCCGTTGGCCAGCTGGTATGTGACCTTGATCATCTTGCTCTTGACCAGGCTGTCGCGGCCGCCGGCATCGATCGACATGATGATGCGGCAGCCATCGGCGAGGCAGGTCTCGACCGGCAGCGTATTGGTCTGGCCGTCGTCGATCTGGAAGCCGACGCCGGTCGGCAGGTCGACGCCGAGCGGCACGGTCAGCGCCATGCGCAGCTTGGCCTCGCCCGGCAGATAGCCGACCGCGACCGCCAAGGCCCGCAGGCTCTGGTTGGTGCTCTTGTCGGTGATGACGATATTCTGGATGACCACGCAGGTCTGTTTGCCGTCGGGCCCCGCGTCGCAGGACTTGCCCCAGAGCGCGCCCGGCGTCTCGGTCTTGGCCCCGTCGGCCGATGCCGCCGACGCCTTCGTCACCACCTTCGGCGCGTCCGTGGCCGTGGTGGTCATGCGATAGGCGCCGAAGCCGATACCGGCGACAGCCACCAGGCCGACGGCCACAAACACACCCAGTTTGATCGAACTCATTTAGCCACTTTCAGTCATGGGCGGCCCGTTGCGACAGGCGCGCCCGAATTTGCTCCGCTCGCGGGCGACAATATCGTTCCGCAGTCGGTTCGAGCGTCTTGGGCGCGAAGATGATCTCGGTCGCGCCCCCGTCGATCGGGTCGATGCGGATGGCGCCGCCGGGATGCTCCTGCCAGCGGATCTGGCCAACCAACGTCTCGTCACCTTCGGGATCGCGCAGGCTCGCCTGCACGCTGAGCACGACCGGCTGTGCCCATTGCGGCGAGACGACGAGCCGGCGCCAGGCGCCCCAGAGCGAAAAGGCCGGTGCCTGCATTTCGAACGCGAGTTCGCCCATGAATTCCTCCGGCCGCTCCAGCTTACGTCTCCATGAACGCTAACCGGCGCGCTCGCGAAAAGATCCCGGATCAGGGCTTCGCCGTCACCGGATCGAGGCCAAAGCGTTTGACGGTCGGCGCCGCGGCTGGCGAGGTCAGGAACTGGATGAAGGCCTTGGCCGCCGCCGGCTGCTTGGATCCGACCGGAATGCCGGCCGCATAGGGCGTCACCTGCTGCACGCCATCCGGCAGCGGGCCGACCAGCTCGATGCCCGCCACCGGCATCAGTTCGCTCAATTGCTGGAAGCCCAGCTCCGCCTCGCCCTTCGCCACGATCAGGCCGACCGGCGTCGCCGGGATCATCCGGCTTTTGCCGGCGATCCGGTCGGCGATGCCGAGCTTCTTGAACCCCTCGGTCGAGAGATAGACGCCGCTGGCGCTGTCGGAATAGGCGATCGATTTGGCATTGAGCAGCGTCTGTCTCAGCGCCGCCACGGTCGAGATATCCGGCTTGGGCGCGCCGGCCTTGACCGCCATGCCGATGTAGGAGCGCGCGATGTCGACCCGGCTCGACGGCACGACCTTGCCCTGCTTGATCAGCTCGTCGAGAGCGGAGGCGACCATGAGCAGCACGTCGAGCGGCTCGCCCCGCTCCAGTCGTGCCGGGATGGCGTCATGGGTCGCCCCCATCGAGGGACCGAGGATGATCTCGACCTTGTCGTGCGTCGCCTGTTCGAATTCGGGTACCAGCGCCTGCGACGGGGCGGCGAATCCGCCCGATGTCGCCACCTTGATGTCGGCGGCATGGGCGACACCGCCGACCAGCAGACCGGCCAGGACCAGGCCGAGCGCACGCAATTCCATGAAGTTCCTCCCCGATGCGGCGGGCGTCGCCCGCTTCGAGCCGCGAGCTTATCCTGCCCGGTCAAAAATTGTCTCCGTGACATTGTAACGGTGGCCGGCAACCCGCTTCCCGGGCGATGCTGGGCCCCTCGCATCGCCGTCGGAGCAGACCCGTGACCGCCATCGCCGATCCTTCGCCCGAAACGCTCGCGGCTTGGGAAGCCAGCACCCGCGACCTTTATGAAAGTTTCCGCGCCCGCAGGCTGAAGCTCGATATGACGCGCGGCAAGCCGTCGCCGGAACAGCTCGACCTGTCGCTGGGATTGCTGACCCTGCCGGGCAACGGCGATTATCTGAGCGAGGCCGGCGACGACGCCCGCAACTACGGCGGAACCCAGGGCCTGCCCGAGGTTCGCCGCCTGTTCCAGGCGATGCTGCAGGCACCCGCCGAGCAGATCGTGGTCGGCGAGAATTCCAGCTTGGCGCTGATGCATGACTGCCTGGTCTGGGCGCTGTTGAAGGGCGTGCCGGGCGGCACGGCGCCCTGGTCGAAAACCCCGGCACCCGCGTTCATCTGTCCGGTACCGGGCTATGACCGGCATTTCGCCCTCAATGAGGAATTCGGCTTTCGCCTGCTGCCGGTCGCGATGACCGACGACGGCCCCGACATGGACGCGGTCGAGGCGCTCGCCGCCGACCCGGCCGTCAAGGGCATGTGGTGCGTGCCGAAATATTCCAACCCGACCGGGGTGGTCTATTCGGCCGAGACCGCGCGCCGCCTGGCGACCATGAAAACGGGCGCCGCGGATTTCCGCCTGTTCTGGGACAATGCCTATGCGGTGCACGACCTGACCCCGACCCGGCACGCCATTCCCGACATCCTGACGCTGTGCGCCGAAGCCGGCCATGCCGACCGGCCGTTCCTGTTCGCGTCGACCTCCAAGATCACGCTCGCTGGCGCGGGGCTTGCGTTCTTTGCCGGTTCGCCCGCGAACGTCGCCTGGTATCTGGCGCGGGTCGCCAAGCGCACGGTCGGCCCGGACAAGCTGAACCAGTTGCGCCACCTGCGCTTCCTCAAGGACCATGACGGCATCCTGCGCCACATGGCGGCGCAGCGGCGCCTGCTCGCGCCGAAGTTCGAGGCGGTGCTGGCCGCGCTCGACCGGCATCTAAGCGATCTGGACCAGGTGCGTTGGACCCGGCCCGAGGGCGGCTATTTCATCAGCGTCGATGCCATGGACGGCACGGCCAAGCGGACGGTCGAACTGGCGCGCGCGCTGGGCATCGCGCTGACGCCGGCCGGGGCGACCTGGCCCGGCAGCGAGGACCCGAACGATCGCGTGCTGCGCCTGGCGCCGAGCTTTCCCAGCGTCGAGGCGGTGCGGGTCGCGGCCGAGGGTATCGCGCTGTGCATTCGGCTGGCGGCGCTGGAGAAACTGCGCACCGCGTGACCGAGACGCATGGCTGCCAATAGGGCATCGCCGGCCACGCAGAACTCACGCGCTCTTGATGGATCAGAATTCCGCCACACATGTTAATGACGAGGAATGCACGACTATCAGATGAAGGGAGAAGGGCCGTGACCTGGACGGAGATCGCTCTGTTTTGGATCGTCCTCTCGATCGCTCTGCCGGTTTTGTTCGGCATGCGCTATACTCAATTGAAAGAATATCGTGAAAGACTGGCGAACGCGCGGGCCCGGTTCCACCGTTTTCGCGTGCGTCGCTTTCCGAGCCTGCGGCTGATCCATCGCGCGCGACCGATCGCCCGCTGAGCTGAAACCGCCCCGGGGCTGAAGCCTGGGCGCTACCAGAGCGGAATCATCATCCGCGCCAGCAGCATGTCTTCCTGCGTCTTGGCATGGATGACGATGCAATGCTCGTGATCCTCGGTCCAGGTGAAGGCTTCGGCATCGGAGCAGGCGCTGGATCGGATATCGGCACAGACCTCTTCGGCGCGCGCGCGGGAGAGGCCGATCCGCTCGTAGGGCACTGAAAAGCAAATAGGTCGTGCCACACTGGCCCCCGGGGTAAAACTGCCTGTTCGCCCCCCTCAGGATCGCCCCAACTCCTTACCAAAATTTTGAGATTGGGCGGCCCGAACGCGCGTCTCCCCTGAGTTCGGCGAAAAATATGCACGGGGTTTTATGGGGTGGGGCTGGAGGTTCCTCGAAGGGATCGAGAGCCGCGTTGGACGCGGCTCTCGTCACGGGAACCCTCCCAGGCAGAGCCGGCGGAAAGGCCGACCCAAGCTCGAGAATTTACCGACAGGGTCATTTCAACTGCGCAACCAGCGCATCCGCGCCCTTCTCGATTCCGGTCTTCGCCGCCCCCAACGCACCGAAGCTGGCCCCGATGTTCAGCGCGCCCGGATATTGCTTGGTAATGTAGGCGCTCAGCAGGCGGGAGGACGGAGCGTCATAGATCTCCACGGCATAGATCACCGAGCCCGCGATCATGCCCTCCCCGCCCCGGACGGCCTGCACGCTATTGTACAGATTGCCCGTAATGTCGATATGGGTGAAGGCGCTGATCACCGGCGTATTCGTTACGGCGCCAGTCAGCGTCAGCTTGATGCGCAGTGTATTGGGACTTGGGTTGTTGGTGACTTGGAACCGCTTCGACAGTTTCTGCGTGAATTGCGCCTCCATATCGCTGGCGAGGGACGCCTTGTCGCCGTCGGACATGTCACCGAACTGATTATCGGTGCCGCGATAGACCGTGACCGGGTCGATCATCGCCTTGGTGTAGTTTTGCCAATTCACCTGGGTCGCGTAGCGATAAGGAATGCGCCCGGACTCGTCATTCGGGTCTGGCCGCAATTGGGGCGAGGACACGATACCGGTATAGGCGACCGGCTCGACGCTGCCGCAGCCGGCCAGCATCGCGCAAACGGCAGCTACCGATACGCGCCGCATCATGATTGACTTCAACATTCAAATCTCCGTTTCAGATTAAGCAGGAAAGACTTCGACCCTTCGGTCGGCCAGATGGGTTCGGGTCTTGCGACAGCACTTGGATGATCCTTTCGTCCAGCGCGCTGGCTGCTCATCGGACGGGGTCCCAGTTCAGATCGACCGGGCAGACCTCGGTCACGTCCCAGGTCAGAAGGGCATCAAGGGTTTCGGCGGCCAGCGTGCCGAGGGGGTCGATGGTGTCCGGCGGACCGCAGGTGGCCCAGACGGCGGAGCCCAGATAACAAGCGATGACGGCAGCGGCGATCGGGATCAGCCAGATCCAGGAGGCGTGCCGCTGGTGCAGCCAAGCCTCGGCGACACCGGGCGCGAAAGGAGTGTCGCTCATCGGACGCCCCCGTTTTTCGGGGTATCGCCACCGGATTCTGCGGCGTCCCACATCAGTCGGGGATCGAAACTCGCGGCGGCCTGACCGGCGAGCCGAAAAGCGCCGGCGCTTCCGGCGTCCACGGCTCGATCACGCCCCGGCGCGACGGAAAGGCGCCCTTTCGCAGCCGTGGTACCGCCAATGTCGTGATGCCCTGCCCCTGCCGGGCCCAACTGCGCCATGTCTTCCGCCTCACATTCACATGAGGCGGGACACTAGCCCTTCACAAACAAACCGTCTAGACGGTTTGTTTGTGAAGCATAAAAAACCCGGCTGCGCGGGCGCGTACCAAGACCGCCACCCCGGCGAGAACGCTATTGGTCGGCCTTGGTGAAAGCCGCCCATTGCCGGTTGTCGAGCAGGCGTTCAAACAAACGCTCGCGATCTTCCTCCGGCAATGCGTAAAGTCCGAACAGGGCCGACAGAGCCAGCCCCCGGGCGGCCGCCCAGCGCAGCATCGCCAGATCCGGGTCGGCCGCCCCGGCCTTGATGCGCTCGATCGCCTCGACTTCACCCTCTCGGGTAATGGACAGAAGACCGGGTTCTTCGGCCAAGGCGCCGACAATGGCGAAGGCGACGGAATGGGGGTTGGTGGCGACTTCCCGCAACGTCGCGATCTCCGCCGACAATTGCGCTTCGGGTTGTCCGGCGCCTATTTCGGCCAAATAGTCCTGCGAGAACTTTGAGAAATAGTCGATCTGATGTTCGAGCAGCGCCTTCAGCACCGCCCCCTTTGTCCGGAACTGATGCATCACCCCGCCTTTGCTGATGCCGCTTTCGCGCGCAATGGCATCAAGCGTCAGCCGCCCCGGGCCGTCGCGGGCGATGATGGTAAGCGCCGCCTGGATGGCGGCGTTGCGGGATCGTTCCGAGCGGGCGGTATTCTCCATGATATCTCTCAAGGATCGAGGTGAGTTCACGCGGACGCGGGAAGCCGTGCGACTGAGATAGCCTAAAGAACAGCTCAAAAACAATCCATTCGGTCTGTTTTCGTGTCTCTCCGGCGCCTGAGGCGTGGGAGACGGAATCGGCCTCGCCGACACCGACGTCCTGCTCCGCCGAACGCAAGATGTGCTGACGCATGAGGGTTTCCGCCCGTTCGGGATCGCGCGCGGCCAGGGCGGCGAAGATCGCCGTATGCTCGGCCAGCCCTTGTTCCGCCTCGCCCCGGCTGCGCAGGACCTGGCGCCGGTTCAACTCGTCATAGACCTTGAGCGTCTGGAGCGACTGGCGCAGATAGGCATTGTCGGCGATCCGGTCGATCAACTGGTGAAACTGAGCATTGCTCGCGACGACGGCCTCGAAGTCGCCAGCGCGGGTGGCGAGACGCATGGCGGCCAGATGGGCGTCGAGCAGGCCGATCTCGGCATCGGTGATCTTCGTCGCCGCAAGGCGGCCGACGACGCTCTCGAGCGAGGCGCGGATCAGCGCCATTTCGGACGACTTTTCCGGCGAATAGCGCACGAACGTGCCGCGCCGGGGCGTGGTCACGATCAGCCCTTCGAGTTCCAGCCGCCCCAGCGCCTCCTTGATCGGCGTCGTGCTGATGCCAAGTTCGTCGGCCAGTTGCCGTTCGCGCAGCCGGCGCCCCGGAGCGAACATGCCCGACAGGATCGCGGCCCGGATCCCGGCGTGCGCATGATCGCTCAGGCTGCGCAAATAATCCGCGCGGATCGGTTCCAATCCGCCGTTCGGCCTTGCTTGGGTCATGGCTTCCCGCTCGTTTTTTATTGTTGATATATCAGACTTAAAATATCTTATCGTCAAGAACGGACCAGAACACTGCCAAGGGCCTGCCGAAACAGGCCGTTCGTCATTGGGGAGAGAGCACATGAAGATCCGTTCCGGAATCGGCTTGCGGCGCGCAGGCTTCGCCGCGGCCTTGACCCTCGGTCTGCTGGCCGGTACCGCCGCCAGCGCCGCGACCATGGTCTATGTTTCGAACGCCGACAGCAAAGAGATCTACGTCCTGACGCTCGACAACAAGAGCGGCGCGGTCACGCTCGTGGACAAGGTTCCGGTGACCGGGACGGTGATGCCGCTCGCCCTCAGCCCGAACCACCGCTACCTCTATGCCTCGCTGCGCTCGGCACCCTTTTCGGTCTCGAGCTTCGCGATCGACCAGGCGACCGGCCGGTTGGAACTGCTATCGACCGTGCCGCTGGCCGACAATATGGCCTATCTATCGACCGACAAGACCGGACGGTTCCTGTTCGGCGCGTCCTATACCGGCGACAGGATTTCGGTCAATCCGATCGGCGCCCAGGGCTTCGTGCAGCCGCAGCCGATCGACGTCATCCCGACGCGCAAGAATGCCCATTCGATCGTGACCGATCCGTCGAACAGCTACGTGTTCGCCTCCAACCTGGGCGGCGACATCATCCTGCAGTACAAGCTCGATCCGATTTCGGGCCATCTGACGCCGAATGCGACGCCCTTCGTCGAGACCAAGCCCGGTGCCGGCCCGCGCCATATCCTGTTCCATCCAAACGGCCGCTTCGTCTATGCGACCAACGAGCTGGACGGCACGGTCAATACCTACAAGTTCGACCCGGCGGCCGGCACCTTGACGCTGCTGACCTCGACATCGGCCGTACCGGCCGGCTTCAAGGGCGACGCGCCCGCCACATCGGACTTGCACGCGACGCCGGATGGCCGCTTCCTCTATGTCGCGGAACGGACGTCGAGCACGCTCGCGGCCTATCGGGTCGATGGCGAGACCGGCGCGCTGACCCTAATCGGCAATTATGCGACGGAGACGCAGCCGCGCGGCTTCAACATCGACCCGCGCGGCCGCTTCCTACTGGCGGTCGGCCAGAAGTCGAACGGCATGACCGCCTATGCGATCAACCAGGAGACCGGCGCGCTTGCCCCGCTCAAGCATTACGAGATGGGCCGGAACCCGAACTGGGTCGAGATCGTCGACATTCCCTGAGGCGGGACCGGCGGGCGCCGCCGCCGCCCGCATGATGCCGGCGGCGGCAAAGCGCTCGACTTGTCGCCAATTCCTTTCGGGAATCACGCCTCCTGCGGTGCGGCAAAGCCCCGGTCGCGCATCAGGGCCTCGACCGTGGCGTCGCGGCCGCGGAAGTCGCGGAAGGCATCGGCCGGGTCGCGCTTGTTGCCGATGGAAAGCACGCCGTCGAGCAGTCGGCGCGCGAGGTCCTTGTCGTAGAAGCCGCCGGGGGCGGCTGCAAAAGCCTCGGCCGCGTCGGCCGTCAGCGTGTCGGCCCAGATGTAGTTGTAATAGCCGGCGGCATAGCCCTCGGAGGCGAACATGTGGGTGAACGCCGCCATCGGGTGGCGCAACACCATCTCGGCCGGCATGCCGATCTCGGCCAGCACCTGCGCCTCGAAGACCGTGGGGTCGATGGTGGCATCGCCGGCCAGATGCGCCTTCAGATCGACGATGGCGTTCGACAGGTACTCCGCGGTCTGGAAGCCCTGACGGAAGGCCTGGGCGCGCAGGACCTTGTCGACCAGCGCCTTCGGCATCGGCTCGCCGGTCCGGTAATGCAGGGCGAAGCGGCCCAGGAGTTCCCGCGTCGGCAGCCAATGTTCGAACAGCTGGCTCGGCAGCTCCACGAAATCGCGCAGCACCGCCGTGCCGGCCAGGGACGGATAGGTGACGTTGGAGTTGAGGCCATGCAGGCCATGGCCGAATTCGTGAAACAGCGTGATGGCGTCGGTCCAGGAGATCAACGTCGGTTCGCCGGGCGCACCTTTCAGATAGTTTTCGTTGTTCGAGATGATCGGCGTAACGGCCACGCCGTCCAGCCGCTGCTGGGTGCGGTATTCGCTCATCCAGGCGCCCGAGCTCTTGCCCGGACGGGCGTAGAAATCGCAGTAGAACAGCCCGACCCGCCCGCCATCGCGGGTCACCTCGTAGACCACGACATCGGGATGGTAGACCGGCAGATCGTGGATTTGCGTGAATTCGAGGCCGAACAGCTCGCCCGCGGCCCAGAACATCGCCTCGACCATCTTGGTCAGCTGCAGATACGGCTTCACTTCCGTTTCGTCATAGGCGTATTTCGCTTTACGCACCTTCTCGGCGTAATAGCGGTAATCGAACGGGGCGATCGCCGCGTTCGAGCCCTCGGCGGCGGCGATCCCGGCCATCTCCGCCGCCTCTTCGCGCACCCGGGCGGTCGCCGGGCGCCAGACGTCGGTCAGCAGTTTCAGCGCCGCATCGGGCGTCTTCGCCATCTGCCCGTCCGCGACCCAATGGGCGAAGGTCGGATGGCCGAGCAGCCCCGCCTTCTCGGCGCGCAGCTTCAGGATCTCGGTCATGACCCTGCGGTTGTCGTGGGCACCGCCGCCGGCGCCGCGGGCCTGCCACAGCCGCAGAGCCCGTTCGCGCAGATCCCGCCGCATCGCATAGGTCAGGAACGGGTCCATCGCCGAGCGGGTATTGGCAATCACCCATTTGCCCGGCAGGCCGCGCGCCGTCGCGGCCTCCGCCGCCGCTTCGACCTGTTCCGCAGGCAGGCCTTCCAGGTCGGCCTTGCTGTCGAGGACCAGCGCTTCGCCCTCTTCGTCCGCCAGGACGTTCTGCGAGAACCGCGTCTGCAACGAGGCGAGCTGCTGGTTGATCGCCTGCAGCCGCGCCTTGGCGGCGGCGTCGAGACCGGCCCCCCGGCGCACGAAGCGATCGTGGATGACGACCGCGAGCCGCTGCTGCTCGGGGTCGAGGCCGGAGCGCTCCCGCGCCTCGAACACGGCCGCCACGCGGGCAAAGAGGGCCCGGTCATGGGTAATGTCGTCGGCGAGCGCGGCGAGCTTGGGGGCGAACGCCGATTGCACCAGGCGCATCGCCGGGTCGTTCATCGTCGAGGTATAGACCTGGAGCAGCTTGACCGCCTGCGCGAGCTGCGGGCCCGAAGCCTCCAGCGCCTCCAACGTATTGGCGAAGGTGGCGGGCTCGGGATCGGCGGCGATGGCAACCACATCGGCACGCTTCTGCGCGATGGCGGCTTCGAGTGCCGACGGAAAATGCTCCGTGCCGATCGTATCGAACGGCGGCGCCCCGCCGTAGGGGCCGGTCCACGGCGAGAGAATGGGGTTTTCGGCGGGATGGGACATGAAGGCTCCTTGGGGACTGGCCGCGACCAGAGTTTAGAGCCGATGCGCGCGCAGTAAAAGGAACGAAGCAGAGGGAGCGCGTTGTGCTTGCCCCTGCCTCGGCGCCTTGGGGGAAATCACCAGGAAGAGGGCGGCCGTTGCCGCGGCCGGGCCGGAGCGCCCGACATCGCCGCCGACGAGCGATGGGCCGGTAACGCGAACGGAGACAGTCCAGCGAGCCTGAAAATCGGACGGACTTGCAAGGGCGCGAGATGCGGGATCGATGGTCGAGCCAACGGGTTCAGACCGCCGCCAACGGCAACCTTGATGGTGTTGCCCCAACGCGTCGAAATGGTGCCGGGGGCGGCATCGAACCAGCGACACTGCGATTTTCAGTTTTCCTGGAAAGCCCGCCATCCCTGCCCAACGCATCACAAAAAAGCACATAGAAGCCAAGCATTTCCGGCGTTTTTGTGCTCCCGCCCTTACAGACCATCCAATCTTGTCCACTCCTATAAGCGTCGGAAATGTTACCCCGAGCAGATCCGATAAGACCATTCCGTTCGGTATCTCCGAGCCAGGAAGCGCGCTGCGATCATCGCCGGCGAAGACATCGCCGGCGGCCCGGTCGGCGTGCTGCTGAATGTGGTGCAGATCGCCGCATGGGTCCATGACTACGGCCCCTACATCCAGGCTTATACCGATCCGCCGCAATCGCTTGAGGATCTCGAAACCGCCGCGCAAGGAGCGGCGCGACCGGGGTACGATGTCCATCATATCGTGGAGCAGGCATCAGGACGCAGCGGCGAGATTCCGACCGAATTGATCGACTCTGACGAAAACCTCGTCAGCATCCCGACACTACGGCATTGGGAACTCAATTCCTGGTACCAAAGGAAAAGTACAAATTTCATTGACGTGCAAGGTAACCCAACGACACCTCGCGACTATCTCAACGGCAAAGGCTACGATGAACGCAGACGAGTCGGGCTGATGGGAATGCGAGCTGTGGGGATTTTGAAATGAAAATCGACAAATTGACGCCCGACGAACTCATCGACCGTTTTGCATTACTCAGTGATCAGCAATACTCATTAGTACTCGATGATGATATAAAAAAATAACCTTTTAGTAGACAAGCAAACCGAGATAGATAAAGAGCTACGTAGGCGCGGCGTTGAAGCGCGTTTAGAACTGACCAAGCTGTTCAATCACCCGAATATCCAAGTCCGATTGATGGCTGCCAGACACAGCATGGGCGTTGCTCGCGAGCCTGCCCTGAACGTGCTTCGCCAGATTACGAAAGAGGATTTTGGGCCGTTCAGACTGGATGCCGGCATGACCGTCGCTCTTGTCGAGGACGGTACCATCACCCCGACCTGAAGCCTGTCATCCTTCAACCTCATAGACCGCCGATCGATTGGAGCGATGAGGATACCGTTGATCGGCAGGAGGGCGCGGCTGTGAAGAGTCGAATGATTTGGCGCAAAGCAAAGCCCCGGTGGCACCGTCGGGATCGCGATCCGGCTTAAGATATTGTTCGGACCATGCTCAACCAGCCGATGCTGATCCGATCAACCGATCAAGATCGGAGCGCCGAAGCCAGATGCGCCTTCAGGGGGACCTTGTTACCCCAACGCGTCGGCCGATCATAAGCGATCGCCGCCGCACCACCAACTCATTGAAACCAATGAAAAAATGGTGCCCAGGGCTGGAATCGAACCAGCGACACTGCGATTTTCAGTCGCATGCTCTACCAACTGAGCTACCTGGGCTCCGGGGCAACCGAAGGAGCGCTTTAATATGAAATATCGGCCGCCCTGTCCAGCGCCGCTTTGCATGCGGGGGATGCGTCGGAAAAGCTTGCGCTGCCAAGCGGTTCAGCTCTCCGATTCGCCCCGCCGATTGATGCGCACGTCGCGATGGATATAGACGCTGATGACCAGGCCGAAGCCGAACATCAAGGTCAGCATCGCCGTGCCGCCATAGGAAATCAGCGGCAACGGCACGCCCACCACCGGGATCAGGCCCATCACCATCGCGGTGTTGATGAAAACGTACAGAAAGAAGTTGAACGTCACGCCCAGCGCCAGCATGCGGCCGAAATGGTTGCGGCAGCGCAAGCCGATGGCAAAGCCATAGGCCACGACCAGGGCATAGAGTCCCAGCAGCACGCAGCCGCCGGCCATGCCGAATTCCTCGGCGAACATGGTGAAGATGAAGTCGGTATGCTTCTCGGGCAGGAAATTGAGATGGCTCTGCGTGCCCTCCAGGTAACCCTTGCCCCACATGCCGCCCGAGCCCAGCGCGATCTTGGATTGGGTGATGTGATACCCCGCCCCCAGGCTGTCGTTTTCGGGATTGAGGAAGGTCAGGATGCGTTTTTTCTGATAGTCGCGCATGAAGCCGAACGCGATCGGCACCAGGCCGGCGCCGGCCGCGGCGGCGATGGCGAATTTCCACAGGCGCACGCCGGCCAGGAAGAAGATGCCGCCGGTCGACAGCACCAGCATCATGGCCGTGCCCAGGTCGGGCTGCTTCATCACCAGCGCCGCCGGCACCGCCAGCAGCAGCAGCGGATAGACCAGATTGCGGACGCGGCCGACCTCTTCGACCGTACGGCCGTTGAAATAATGCGCCAGCACCATGACCAGGCCGATCTTGGCCAGTTCCGACGGTTGCACCGACAGCGGGCCGAGCTCGATCCAGCGCTGGGCGCCCAACCCGGTGCGCCCATGCAGGTCGACCAGCACCAGCAGCACCAGGCTGAACAGATAGATCGGGTAGGCCGCCTTGAGCCAGAACCGGATATCGACCAGCGCCACGCCCAGCAGCAGCACCAGCGAGATACCGTAGCGGATCATCGATTTCGACGCCCACGGATCGAAGCTCGCATTGGCGGCCGAATAGAGCACCATGAAGCCGATGCCGGCGATGATGCTCAGCAGGAAGATCAGGCCCCAGTTGATGCTGCGCAGTTTTTCCGCCATGTCGGGCGTATGGCCGCGGTCGGCGCCGATACTCATTGGTGCACCTTTGGGCTCATGGTGTCTTGTCCGGCGGCGGCGTCGGGCCGCCGGGCGCGCCCGGGGCCGTCCCGGCGTCGGCCACGATCATCGGGTCGGGCGGCACACGCCGCGACGGGTCGCGCCGCTGGCATTCGCGCAGCACGTCGCGCGCGATGGGACCGGCAAACTTGCCGCCGCCGATGCCATGCTCGACACAGACGGCGCAGGCATAGCGCGGGTTGCCGACCGGCGCGAAGGCGATGAATAAAGCATGGTCGCGGTCCTTCCAGGGCTGCTGGTCCTGCTTCTTCACGCCGGCCGCCCGCTCGGCCGCGGTGATCTGCTTGACCTGGGCCGAACCGGACTTGCCGCCCATCTCCATGCCCGGATCAGCGATGCGCGCGCCATAGGCGGTGCCGCCGGGCTCGTTCGTCACCGCGTTCATGCCGCTCAGGATCGCGTTGACATGCAGTGGGTTGAAACCCATTGCCGCGAAATCCTTCGACCCCAGGTCCGGATCGAACGGCTTGCCCGCCTCCATGATGCCGGCCGGGCGCACCAGATGCGGCACGATCGCCTTGTTGGAGACGATGCGCGCCAGCATGACCGCCAGTTGCAACGGCGTGCAGGAGATATAGCCCTGGCCGATCGCGATCGAGGGCGTATCGCCATCGACCCAGCGCTGGCCGTAGCGCTGCAGCTTCCACGCCTTGGTCGGGATGTTGCCGGGCCGCTCGTTCGGGATGTCGAGCCCGGTCGGCGCGCCCATGCCCAGCCGGTTCGCCATGGCCGCGACCCGATCGACGCCGATCTTCATGGCGACTTCGTAGAAATAGACGTCGCAGGAATTCTTCAGCCCGCCATGCAGATCGAGCGTGCCATGGCCGCCGCCCTTGTTCTTCCAGCAGTAATAGTCGTGGTTGCCGAGCGTGAAATGGCCCGGGCAGGTCACGCGGAAGTCGGGCGTGATCATGCCGGAATCGAGCGCCGCCATGGCGACGACCGGCTTGAAGGTCGAGCCGGGCGGATAGACGCCCTGGATCGCCTTGTTGTTGAGCGGCACGTGCGGATCGGCGTTGAGCGCGTTCCAGACCGCGTTGGTCAGGCCCTGGGTGAAGGTGTTGGCGTCATAAGACGGCGACGACGCCATGGTCAGGATCTCGCCGGTCACCACATCGATCACGATGCAGGTGGCGCTTTCCTCCGAGCGCAGGCGGCGCATGGTGAAATCCTGCAGCGCCATGTCGATCGTCGTCGCGATTTCCTGGCCGGGCTGACCGTCGTCGCGGCTGATCTCGCGCACCACCCGGCCGAAGGCATTGACCTCGATCTGGCTGGTGCCGGCGGTGCCGCGCAGCTCCAGATCCTGGGCGCGCTCGATGCCGGCCTTGCCGATGCGGAAATCCGGCAGCTCCATCAGCGGGTCGCCGGTCAGCTCCTTTTCCGACACCGGGGCGACGTAGCCGGTGACGTCGGTGATCCGGTCGGCGAAGGGGTAGTAGCGGTTGCGGCCGACCTCGATCTGCACGCCCGGCAGTTCCGGGATATTGACCTCGATCCGGGCGACCTCTTCCCAGCTCAGGTTCTCGCGCACCATGATCGGCACGAAGGAATGCTTGCGCTTCATCTCGCGCAGCACCCGGCGGCGTTCGCCGTCGCCGACCGGGATCAGCGTGCCGATGGCATTCAGCGTACTGTCGATGTCGCCGGCCTGCTCGGCCACGATGACGACGCGGTAGCTCTGCTGGTTGATCGCGAGCGGCACGCCGAACCGGTCGAGGATACGGCCGCGCTGGGGCGCGAGCAGCCGCAGATTGATGCGGTTTTCCTCGGCCAGGACTTTGTATTTATCGGCCTGCAGCACCTGCAGATAATACATCCGCGCCGCCAGCGTGCCGACCATGCCGACCTGCAGCCCGCCCAGCATCATGGTGCGGCGGGTCATCACCTTGAAGCGGCTTTTGTCCTGGGCCGGCGGGCGCGCCCTCATCGCGTCATCACCCGCTGCACGCGCGAGAAGGCCCAGGACAGCACCGGATAGAACGCCGCCGTCAGCACGGCCTGGAACGCGAAGCTGCGCGGGTCGAGCAGCCGGCCGCTATAGAGCGAGCCCACGCACCAGATCAGCAGGGTGACCGCCGCCGTTACGATGGCGAAGCCCCACCACAGGATCGGGAAGTTCTTGCCGACGAAGAATTTGCGCTGGCTGAGCACGGTCGCGCGCACGATCAGCAAGGCGAACGGCGTTACGCCCGCCGGCCCGAAGGTCAACAGGTCGACCAGGAGCCCGATCAGGAACACCACCAGATAGGGCAGATGATCCGGTCGATAGATCGTCCAGTAATAGATCGACATCAGCACGAAATTCGGCGTCACCTGGGCATAGCCCGGAATGCCGAGGGGTATCACGGACAGGATCGCGAGCACCAGGGTGAAGGCGTCGGGAACCAGCTTTTGGCCGATGCCGTCGACCGGCTCGACCGGTTTTGCCTTCATGGCGTCGGACCGGCCTCGCCCTTCCCCGCGTCGCCCTTGGCGCGCCGGGGCGCCTTGGGCTGCGGCACCGCGTCCGGCGGCAACACGCCGGCCAGGCCGAAATCGACCACGCGTAAATATTCTACCCGGCTCAGGTCCGCGAAGGGTTCGACGCGGATATTGCCGCCGTCGACCGACGCGACCGTGCCGACCGGCATGCCCGGCGGGAACACGCCGCCATCGCCCGAGGTCACGATCCGGTCGCCGACATTGATCTTGGTGTGGGGCCCGACATAGGCCAGCTGCGGCCGGTCGGTATTGTCGCCGGCCAGAATGGCGCGATCGTGGTTGCCGTCGATCTGGACCGGAATCCGCGAGTTGAGGTCCGTGATCATCAGCACGCGCGCGGCCCGGTCGCCGACCTCGGTCACACGGCCGACCAGGCCGCTGCCGGCCGAGACGGCTTGGCCCTTGGCGACGCTGTCGAGGGTGCCGCGATTGATCAGCAGATTGCGCGAGAAGGCGCCGCCGGACGTGCCGATGACCCGGCCGGTGATGAACCAGACCGAGCCCTCCGGCTGATAGTTCATCAGCGCGCGCAGGCCGGAATTCTCGTTGTCGAGCCGGCGCGCGACCTGCTGCCATTGCATCAGCGCCGCATTCTCGGTCTTCAGCCGCTCGTTCTCGCGATAGAGCTCGGTCAGCGCGCGGACATGGGCGACGGCATCGGTCACGGCCGTGACCGGCTGCGTCACCGCTTCCAGCACCGGGGCCAGAACATCGCTGGTCTTGGTCCGGATATGCTCGATGAGAGAACCATCGGCGCGGCCGATCACCATGAGGGCGATCGACAGCAGCACCAGCGCCGAATAGGCGAAGCGTTGCGCCGCCGACTTCAGCGGAGCCATAAGGTGCGAAACCGGTGCCGAACGCGACTTCACGGGCATACCCCCGGGCGGTTTGCGTGATCCAAACGAACGAGCGGGCTTGGCGCCCTTGCTTCATCCACGACACCAACTATACCGCTTATGGCAAACAAATCGTTACCACTTGCGGAATAATGACTGCCCGGCATGACGAATACGACGGGTCCGGTCGAGTGACGAGCCAAATCGTTTCGCATTTGCATCAATACCGAACGGTCCTGGCGATCAGTACATGCTGATCAGCACGTTGCGGAGCGCCTTGTCCTCGAGCGCGCGGCCCGTGCCCATGGCGACGCAGGTCAGCGGATCATCGGCGATCGAGACCGGCAGGCCGGTCGCGTGGCGCAGGATATAGTCGAGGTTCGACAGCAGCGCGCCGCCACCGGTCAGCACGATGCCCTTGTCGACGATGTCGGCGGCCAATTCGGGGGCGGTATGTTCGAGCGCGACCTTGACCGCCTCGACGATGGCGCCGACCGGTTCGGCCAGGCTCTCGGCGATCTGGCGCTCGCTGATCACCAGCTCCTTCGGCACGCCGTTCATCAGGTCGCGGCCGCGGATTTCCATGACCCGGCCCTCGCCGTCTTCCGGCATGCAGGCCGAGCCGATTTCCTTCTTGATCCGCTCGGCCGAGCCTTCGCCGACCAGCAGATTATGGTTGCGGCGCATATAGGCAATGATCGCCTCGTCCAGCTTGTCGCCGCCGACGCGGACCGAGCGGGAATAGACGATGCCGGCCAGCGACAATACGGCCACCTCGGTCGTGCCGCCGCCGATATCGACCACCATCGAGCCGGACGGCTCGGTCACCGGCAGACCGGCACCGATGGCGGCTGCCATCGGCTCTTCGATCAGATAGACCCGGCGGGCGCCGGCGCTCTCCGCCGATTCCTGAATGGCGCGGCGTTCGACCGCGGTCGAGCCCGACGGCACGCAGACGATGATTTCCGGCGAGGCGAAGCTGCGCCGGTTATGCACCTTGCGAATGAAATGCTTGATCATCTCCTCGGCGACTTCGAAGTCGGCGATGACGCCGTCGCGCAAGGGGCGGATCGCCTGGATATTGCCGGGCGTGCGGCCGAGCATCAGCTTGGCCTCGTCGCCGACCGCCAGGACCTGCTTCTTGCCTTTGGTGTTCAGGATGGCCACGACCGACGGCTCGTTCAAGACGATGCCACGGCCCTTTACATAGACCAGGGTATTCGCCGTGCCGAGATCGATCGCCATATCGGCGGACATCCAGCCCAGTAGTGATCCAAACATGTGTCTTTGCTCGATGGTACGATTAAACGAAAAATCCGGGTTGCCCCCGCGCCTCTGGTCCAGAGGCTGGCGGCCGGACGAGGTGGGTTTAGGGAAGCGGTCCGCAGGCTCCGTCGGCCGGCCACGGCACCGGCGCGCTCGAGCGGCGCACGGTCGGCGGGACGATACGGAAGGGTGCTGAACGCATGATCATGAACATCGGGTCGCAAATCCACCGGGCGGCGCCGCCCGGTCCGGGCTCTAAGGCAAGCCGCGCGCAACATGCGCCCGACACCGGGACTAGGTCTAGCCGGTCACACTAGGAGTCGCAAATGGATTCATAAGGCTATTTTGGGGCAAATCCCATGGTTTCGGCGGTGAGAGCCGGATCACGGGTCGCCATCGGGGCCGATAGGTTACAATCCTGCCGCCCGCTCCTTCCCCTTCAGCCAGGAACCCTCATGGCCGACCAACCCATCGCCGATTTTCCCGACAGCCAGATCGGCCCCCCGCCCGACGCGATCCGCGTCGATGCCGCCCCCGCCGACGCGAGGATCGAGGTCAGCCTCTATCTGAAATCCCGCGGCGGTGCCGCCCAGGCCGTCGCCGGTGCCGCCGATCCGCGCGCGGCACTGGCGGCCGACCGGGCCACGCACCATAAGGACGATATCGCGCGCGTCCGCCGCTTCGCCGCCGAGCATGGCCTGGAAATCGCTACGGTCGAGCCGGCCCGGCGCCTGATCAAGCTGTCCGGCTCGGTGGCAGCGCTGCAGGCGGCGTTCGGCACGCAGATCGACCTCTATCGCCAGGGCGACCGGCAGTTCCGCGCCCGCACCGGCATGCTGCATCTGCCGGCCGATCTGCTGCCGATCGTCGAGGCGGTGCTGGGCCTGGACGATCGCCCGGCCGCCTTCGCCAAGGCGCTGCCGATGACCACGCCCGTCCCGGCCGGCTATCGTCCGAACCAGGTCGCAGCGCTCTATGATTTCCCGACCGGGGTGACCGGCGCCGGGCAATGCATCGCCCTCATCGAACTGGGCGGCGGCTACCTGGAGAGCGACAATCAGGCCGCCTTCACCGCCATGGGCCTGGCGGTGCCGACCGTCGTCGCCGTGCCGATCGACGGCGCCGCCAACAGCCCGGGCCAGTCCGCCGCAGCCGACGCCGAGGTCGCACTCGATCTGCAGGTCGCCGGCGGCGTGGCGCCGGGCGCCCGGCTCGCGGTCTATTTCGCGCCGGCCAGCTTCGCCGGCTTCGTCGATGCGGTCAGCGCCGCGGTCCATGACACGGTGCTGCGGCCGAGCGTGATCTCGATCAGCTGGGGCGTGAACGAGACCGCCTGGTCGGCGGCGGCGCGCCAGGCGATGGACGGGGCGTTCCAGGATGCGGCGACCCTGCGCGTCTCGGTCTTCGTCGCGGCCGGCGACAATCTGGCGACGAACGGCGCCGCCGACGGCCAGCTGAATGTGCAATATCCGGCATCGAGCCCCTGGGCGATAGGCTGCGGCGGCACGCTGATCGCGACCGAAGGCAATGCCATCGTGTCCGAGGTCGTCTGGAGCGATACCGGCAATGGTGAGGGCACCGGCGGCGGCCTCAGCACGCTCTATCCGGTCCCCGACTTCCAGCAGGCCGCCCACAACGGCGCCGGTCGCGGCGTGCCCGACGTCGCCGGCAACGCGGCCCAGCCGAGCGGCTATCTGATCCAAGTCGGCGGCGCCTCGAAAGTGATTGGCGGCACCAGCGCCGTGGCCCCGCTCTGGGCCGGCTTGGCCGCGCTGATCAACGAACGGGCGACGTTGCCGATCGGATTCTTTCTGGCGGATCTCTATGCGGCACCGGACCTGCTGCGCCCGATCACCGAGGGCGACAACAAGCCGAAGGGCACGAGCGTCGGCTACGCCGCCGGCCCAGGCTGGAGCGCCTGCACCGGCCTGGGCGTACCGAACGGACTGGAACTGTTCAGAAAATTCACATAAATCGCCCTCTACCGCACTTTGCGGGAGAGGGAGGGAGGGACGTCGGACCGTTCGGTGATACCGAGTCCGGCTTTTGACGCCCTCACCCGCCTCGCGATGCTCGGCGCCCTCTCCCGCGAAATGCAGGAGAGGGCTTGAAGCGCCTCAGTTCTTCGTCTTATCGACCAGGCGGTTCTTCGCGATCCAGGGCATCATCGCGCGCAGCTTTTCGCCGACCTGCTCGATCGGGTGCTCGGCATTGCGGCGGCGCATCGCCTTGAAGCTCGCTTGGCCGGCCTTGTTCTCCAGCACCCAGTCGCGGGCGAAGCGGCCGGACTGGATGTCGTCGAGCACGCGCTTCATTTCGGCCTTGGTCTCGGCCGTGACGATGCGGGGGCCGCGGGTATAGTCGCCATATTCGGCCGTGTTGGAGATCGAGTAGCGCATGTTGGCCATGCCGCCCTCATAGATCAGGTCGACGATCAGCTTGACCTCGTGCAGGCACTCGAAATAGGCCATTTCCGGCGCATAGCCGGCCTCGACCAGGGTCTCGTAGCCGGCCTGAATCAGCGAGGTCAGGCCGCCGCACAGCACGGCCTGTTCGCCGAACAGGTCGGTCTCGCATTCTTCCTTGAACGTCGTTTCGATCACGCCGGCCCGGCCGCCGCCGATGGCCGAGGCATAGGACAGCGCGATTTCGAGCGCGTTGCCCGACGGGTTCTGGGCGACCGCGACCAGGCAGGGCACGCCGCCGCCGCGCTGATATTCCGAGCGCACGGTATGGCCTGGCCCCTTGGGCGCGATCATGAACACGTCGAGGTCCGGCCGCGGCTCGATCAGCTTGAAATGCACGGCCAACCCATGGGCGAAGGCGATCGCCGCGCCCTCGCGCAGGTTCGGCTTCAGCTCGTTTTCCCAGATATCGGCCTGCAGCTCGTCGGGCGTCAGCACCATGACCACGTCGGCGCCCTTGGCGGCCTCGGCGGCGGACTTGACCGTGAAGCCGGCGGCCTCGGCCTTCTGCGCCGTGGCGGAGCCGGGACGCAGGCCGATCACGACCTCCTTGGCGCCGCTGTCCTTGAGGTTGTTGGCATGGGCATGGCCCTGGCTGCCATAGCCGATCACGGCGATCTTCTTGCCCTTGATCAGGTTCACATCGGCATCGTGATCGTAATAGACGCGCATCGTTCGTACTCTCGTTGAGGCGCCGGTTGGGACGGCGCGAGATGGAATGAAAAAGCTTAAAGCTGGCCGGTGCCGCGCGACATGGCGGCGATTCCGGTGCGGGCAAGTTCGACCAGGCCGATGGGTGCGACCAGTTCGATGAAGGCGTCGAGCTTCTCGCTGGAGCCGGTGACCTCGAACACGAAGGAGCTGATGGTCGAATCCACCACGCGCGCGCGGAAGATCTCGGCCAGGCGCAGCGCCTCGATCCGGCGCTCGCCGGTGCCGGCGACCTTGATCAGCGCCAGCTCGCGCTCGACATGCGGGCCGTCCTCGGTCAGGTCTTTGACGGTATGGACCGGGACGAGGCGCGACAGCTGCGCCTTGATCTGTTCGATCACCATCGGCGTGCCCGACGTGACCAGCGTAATGCGCGACAGGCTGGTGCTGCGCTCGACCTCGGCCACGGTCAGGCTTTCGATGTTGTAGCCGCGGCCGGAGAACAGGCCGATGACGCGGGCGAGCACGCCCGGCTCGTTATCGACGACGACGGCGATGGTGTGGCGTTCGATGGCGGCGGTGATGGGGGCCATGGCAGCTGCTTTCTAGATCGAGGTCGGATGGGGGCGATGGCGGCTCATACCAGCACCATCCCCTCCTCCGCCCCCGACGTGGTGCCAGGCCGATCCTCGGGTCCGAGCAGCATCTCGTTGTGCGCCGCGCCCGACGGGATCATCGGAAAGCAATTCTCGGTCGGATCGACCGCGACATCGACGATCACCGGGCCCGGCGTCTCGATCATCCGGCGGATGGTATCGTCCAGTTCCGACACGGCGCTGACGCGCAGGCCGGTGGCGCCGAACGCATCGGCCAGCTTGACGAAGTCCGGCAGCGCTTCCGAATAGCTTTCCGAATAGCGCCCGCCATGGACCAGCTCCTGCCATTGGCGGACCATGCCCATATACTGGTTGTTCAGGATGAACACCTTCACCGGCAGCCGGTATTGCGCGAGCGTCGACATTTCCTGGATGTTCATCAGGATCGAGGCCTCGCCGGCGATATCGATGACCAGCGCGTCCGGATGCGCGATCTGCACGCCCATCGCCGCCGGCAGGCCATAGCCCATGGTGCCGAGCCCGCCCGAGGTCATCCAGCGGTTCGGCCCCTCGAACTTGAAGAACTGGGCCGCCCACATCTGGTGCTGGCCGACCTCGGTCGAGACATAGGTGTCGTAGCCCTGGGTCAGCGCATGCAGCCGCTCGATGGCATATTGCGGCTTGATGATCTTGGTCGTGTCCGAATAGGCCAGGCAATTGCGCGCCCGACGCCGGTCGATCTCGGCCCACCAGGGTGCCAGCATTTTGGCATCGCGCTTGTAGCCGCGCGCCTTCAGGACCGCGATCAGCGCCCGGAGGCTGGCCGCGACATCGCCGACGATGCCGAGGTCGACGCGGACGTTCTTGTTGATCGAGGACGGATCGATATCGATCTGGATCTTCTTGGAGTGGGGCGCGAAGGCGTTGAGCCGGCCGGTGACCCGGTCGTCGAAGCGCGCGCCGATCGCCAGCATGACGTCGCTGTCATGCATGGCATGGTTCGCCTCGTAGGTCCCGTGCATGCCCAGCATGCCCAGGAACCGAGGGTCGGATGCCGGCAAGGCGCCCAGGCCCATCAGGGTCAGCGTGCAGGGAAAACCGGTCAGCTCGACCAGCTCGCGCAGCAGGCGGCTCGCCTCCGGACCGGAATTGATGATGCCGCCGCCGCCGTAGAGGATCGGCTTCTTCGCGCTCATCAGCAGTTCGGCCGCGGCCTCGATGCCTTCCGGCGCCGGCTCGGTGCGCGGACGGTAGGTCTTGTGCTCGACCGCCTCGGGCGAGCTATAGGGGCCGGATGCGACCAGGATATCCTTGGGCAGATCGATCACGACCGGACCGGGCCGGCCGCTGCGCGCCACGAAGAACGCCTCGTGCACCGTGCGGGCGAGCTTGGTCACGTCCTTGACCAGATAATTATGCTTGGTGCAGGGCCGGGTGATGCCGGTCGTGTCGGCTTCCTGGAACGCGTCGTTGCCGATCAGATGGGTCGGCACCTGGCCGGTCAGGCAGACGACCGGGATCGAGTCCAGCAGCGCGTCGGTCAGGCCGGTCACGGCATTGGTCGCGCCCGGACCGCTGGTCACCAGCACGACGCCGACCTTGCCGGTCGAGCGCGCATAGCCTTCGGCGGCATGGACCGCCGCCTGCTCGTGCCGCACCAGGATGTGGCGGATCGAATTCTGCTGATAGAGCGCGTCATAAAGCGGCAGCACGGCGCCGCCCGGATAGCCGAAGATCACCTCGACGCCCTGGTCTACGAGCGCCTTCAGCACGATTTCCGCGCCATTCAGCGCGCGTGCTTCGGATCCCGTGGACGTCGTTCCGGCAGTCATGATGTCGCTCCTTGGCCTGGTCCCGCCTTGTGCAGGGCAGCGAAACCTAGCGAGCGGAGATTGCGTGGGTCAAGTCCAATCGCGAATTTTCTGACAAACTGACGCATGGAAACTATGCGAAAGTTGCGCGTCTAAAATTGTGGCATCGGCTAACTGATGGCGAAACCAGGTATATTGCCGCTTGGCGTAGCGTCGGGTGGCCTGCTGCGCGGCGCCGATCGCGCTTGGCAAATCCAGGGTTCCGGCCAGGAATGCCGTCAGTTCCGGCACGCCGACCGCCTTCATGATCGGCAATTCCGGCGACAGGCCGCGCGCGATCAACGCCCGGACCTCGTCCAGCGCCCCGGCCGCGATCATGGCTTCCAGCCGCCCGTCGCAGGCGGCGTAGAGCGCGTCGCGCGGCGGTAGGATGACGAACTGCCGGCTGTCATAGCGCGGCACGCCCTCGGCGCCGGCGCGCTGCCAATCGCCCAGCGTGCGCCCGGTCGCCCGCACGACCTCATAGGCCCGCACCAGCCGCTGGCTGTCGCCCGGCGGCAGCTTTTCGGCCGCGGCCGGATCGAGCAGCGCCAGTTCGGCCCGGAACGCTTCGCCGCCGATCTCGCGATGGCGCGCCCGTGCCGCCTCGCGCACGGCGTCGGGGATTTCCGGCACTGCCGCAATGCCGTGCAGCAGGGTGCGCAGATAGAGCCCGGTGCCGCCGACCACGATCGGCAGGCGTCCCGCCTGCTGCGCCGCCGCGATCTCGCCATGGGCCAATGCCGCCCAGCGCGCGGCGGAACACAGCTCCGAGCCGTCCAGAATGCCGTCGAGCCGATGCGGCGCCAGCGTAAGCGCATCATTATCCGGTCGCGCCGTCAACACGCGCAGGTCGCGATAGACCTGCATGCTGTCGGCATTGATGATCGTGCCGTCGAAGGCACGGGCGATCGCCAGCGCCAGAGCGGATTTGCCGCTGGCCGTGGGGCCGGCGACGATGATGAGCTTTCCGGACATGGGCCCCAGGGATAGCAGGGATCGGCGGTCGAGACGAGTTCGCGGCTGGACAGAAGCCCCGTCGCCCGCGATAAGGGCGCCACCATGACCGACCATGTCCTGACACTCATCTCCGCCGCCCGCGACGGCCTTGCCGCCGAGACCGTCGATGCCATCCGCGCGGCGCTGCGCCACCTGGGGGCCGATGTCGGCCGGCCGGACTGGCTGGCCGACCGCACGGTGTGCGATCTGCCGTTCGCCGACCTGAACGACGATCAGGCCGACGCCGCCGCCCGCGCGCTGCTGGGTGACGCCCCGGTCGACGTGCTGGCCCAGCCGGCAGGTGAGCGGCGCAAGCGGCTGCTGATCGCCGACATGGAATCGACCCTGATCGAGAACGAGATGCTCGACGAGCTGGCCGATTATGTCGGCAAGCGCGCCGAGATCGCGGCGATCACCGCCCGCGCCATGAACGGCGAGCTGGATTTCGCCGGCGCGCTCGATGCCCGGGTCGAACTGCTGGCCGGGCTGGACCAGAGCGTGCTGGACGAGAGCGCCCAGCGGATCCGCTATATGCCGGGCGCGGCCGCGCTGATCGCCACCATGCAGGCGAACGGCGCCCAGACCGCAATCGTGTCCGGCGGGTTTCGCTGGTACACCGCGCTGGTCGCCCGAAAGCTCGGTGTCGGGCAAGAGTTCGGCAATCATCTCGAGATCAGGCACGGCAAGCTGACCGGCAAGGTCGTGCCGCCGATCCTGGGCCGCGAAGCGAAGCTGGAGACGCTGGTGCGGCTCGCGACCGAGGCGGGGCTACCGCTGGCGGCGACGCTGGCGGTCGGCGACGGCGCCAATGATCTCGACATGATCGGCGCCGCCGGCCTGGGCGTCGCCTTCCGTGCCAAGCCGATCGTGGCCGCCCAGGCGAAATGGCGCGTGATGCACGGCGACCTGACCGCGCTGCTCTATGCCCAGGGCTACCGCGCCGGCGAGATCGTCGCGGCCTGAATTCGCCCCGTTGCAGGGCGGCCGGGACCTTCCCACATCTAAGACGGCGCGAGTTCGCGTCGCGCCGATGGAGGGATTGTCATGACGCCCGAAGAACGGCAAATGCTGACCGGCCTGGCCGACCGCATCAAGAGCGCGCCGACCCAGCAAAGGGACGAGGAAGCCGCGGCGCTGATCCGCGACCTGGTCCAGGTTCGGCCCGATACGGCCTATATTCTCGCCCAGACCACCCTGATGCAGGATTTCGCGCTGCGGACGGCCCAGGCCCAGATGGCCGATCTGCAGCGCCAGCTGGCCGAGGCCCGGCCGGCGCCGGCCGCGTCAGGTGGCAGCTTCTTGGGCGGCCTGTTCGGCGGCGGCGCCAGCGTGCCCGCGGCCGGCAATCCCTGGGTCCGGCCGCAGACGGCCTATGCCCAGCCCGCCTATGCCCAGCCGGCCTATGCCGGTCCCGTGCTGCAGCCGAGCCAGACCTCGGGCTTTCTGCAGAATGCGGCACAGACAGCGGTCGGCATTGCTGGCGGCATGCTGCTGTTCCAGGGCATGGAATCGCTGTTCTCCGGCCATAGCGGCGGCTTCGGCGGCGGTTTCGGTGGCGGCCCCTGGGGTGGCGGCGGCTTCGGCGGCGGCGGGTATGGCCCGACCGAAAACATCACCGAGACGGTCGTGAACAATAATTACTACGACACGCCCGGCGGTGGTCAGGGTCAGGACGGTCAGCAGCAGAGCGACTTCACCCAGGATCCCGCGAACCTGCAGGACGACAGCGGCTATACCGATACCGGCTTCGACGATGGCGGCGGCGATTTCGGCGGCAGCGACGATCAGTCGATCTAGCCGCCGCTTGCCCTGCCTGCCCGATCGGCGCGATGATCCCGGCAAAATCAAGCGAGGGGGAACGCGACCATGGGTACACTCGACGGCAAGATCGCCTGGATTACCGGCGGCGGCACCGGCATCGGCCGGTCGGCGGCGCTCGAACTGGCGGCGGCGGGAGCCACCGTGGTCGTGTCCGGCCGCCGACGCGAGCCGCTGGATGCGGTGGTGGCCGAGATCATCGCGGCCGGCGGCAAGGCGGATGCCGAGACGCTCGACGTGGCGGTTCAAGCCCAGGTCTCGGGCGGCGGTGCCGCGATCCTGTCGCGCCATGGCCGGATCGATATCCTGGTCAATTCCGCCGGCATCAACGCGCCCAACCGCTTCTTCAAGAACCTGACGGCCGAATCCTGGGACCGGGTGCTGCAGACCAACCTGCATGGCGCGCTCTATGCCATTCAGGCCGTGCTGCCCGGCATGCGCGAGCGCCGCGACGGGCTGGTGATCAATGTCGCGTCCTGGGCCGGCAAGGACCATGTCTATTTCACCGGCGCCGCCTATACCGCCAGCAAGCACGCCATGGTCGCGCTGACCATGTCGCTGCATCTGGAGGAATGCATGAACGGCATCCGCGCGACCGCGATCTGTCCGGGCGAGGTCGCGACGCCGATTCTGAAGGGCCGTCCTGTCCCGCCATCCGACGAAGAGATCGGCCGCATGCTGCAGCCCGAGGATGTCGGCCGCTCCATCCGCTTCGTCGCCGAAATGCCGCCGCATGTCACGATCAACGAAATCCTGATCGCACCGACCTGGAACCGCATGTTCCTGGGCGGAACGGATATCGCCCAGCCGCGGTAGCGAGGCACGCCTGTTTGGAAAGTATTGTCTTTCTAAATAGGCGGCTCTATCGTCGACGGCATGATGACCCTGCCGTCCGACCGCACCAGCGACCGCCTGCTTCATGCCTTGAAGGCCACCGGCCCCCAGACGGCGGCGACGCTTGCCGCCCGCTTGGCCGTGACCGTCGTCGCAGTGCGCCAGCATCTGGACAAGCTCATGGCCGCCGACTTGGTCATGCACGAGGACCGGCGCGAGGCGGTCGGCCGACCCAAGCGCTATTGGCGTCTGTCGGACACGGGTCACCGCCGATTCCCCGAAAACCATGCCGGCCTGACGCTCGAACTGATCGGCGCCGTCTCGGCGGTGTTCGGCGATGCCGGCCTGGACCGGTTGATCGACCATCGCGAAGCCCAGACCTTGGCCAGCTACCGCACCCAACTCGCGTCGGCCGGCGGCTTGTCGAAAAAGGTCGCGATCCTGGCCCGGCTCCGCGATGCGGAGGGCTATATGGCAGAGATGAGCGAAGCCCCGGACGGCAGCTTTCTGCTGATCGAGAATCATTGTCCGATCTGCGTCGCCGCGACCCATTGCCAGAATCTGTGCCGGTCCGAACTGGCGGTCTTCGCGGCGGTGCTCGGGCCGGCGGCCGAGATCACGCGGATCGATCATATCGTTGCCGGGGCGCGGCGCTGCGCCTACCGGGTCAGGGGGATCTGATGGCTTGGATCGATGTGGCCGGGACTGCGGCGGTGCTGGCGGCTGGGCGCCTGGTGGTGCGGGTCGAGGGGCGCCAGATCCTGCTCGTCAGCACCGAGCAGGGCCTGTTCGCCACCGCCAACCGCTGTCCGCACGAGGGCTATCCGCTGAGCGAGGGCACGCTTGCGGGCTGCACGCTGACCTGCAATTGGCATAATTGGAAATTCGATCTCGCCAGCGGCGAGACGCTGGTCGGCGGCGACCGGCTGACACGCTATCCGCTCCGCGTCGAAGCGGGGCGGATCTGGCTCGATCTGGCCGAAATCCCGCTCGCAGAGCGCCGGGCAGCGGTGCTGAGCGGTCTGGTGCAGGCGCTGGAAGACCGGGATCAGCAGCGTCAGCTGCGCGAGGCCGCCCGGCTCGACCGGCTCGGCGCCGACCCGGTCGATGCGGTCCGGACGGCGGTCGTCTGGGCGCATGAGCGGCTGGAATACGGCATGACCCATGCCTTCGCCGCCATCCCCGACTGGCTCCGGCTCCAGGCGGATCCGACCTTGCCGGCCGATGCGCGGCTGATGGCGCTCGGCGAGATCCTGGGCCATATCGGCGACGATGTCGCCGGCGCCCCGGCCCGGTTCCGCTTCGCCACCGAAGCCGCCGCCTGGGACGCGGCGGGGTTTCAGGCTGCCGTCGAGCGGGAGGACGAGGCCACGGCCGTCGCTCTGCTGCGCGGTGCCTTGGCCCTGCCGACCGCGCCGCCGGACTTCACCGCCACGCTGTTCGCAGCGGCGCTCGAACATTATGCCGACTTCGGCCATGCGCTGATCTACACGACACAGGCGCTGCGCCTGATCGACCGGCTGGGTCCCGATGCCGCTCTGCCGGTGCTGCTCGCCCTGGTGCGCGCGCTGGTCTATGCCCAGCGCGAGGATCTGCTGCCGGAGTTCCGGGACTATCGCCGGCGGCTCGACGCCTGGTGGCAGTCCGGCGACCAGCCCGTGTCGCTCGATGCCCGGGCGCTGCGGCGGACCGGTGCCAAGCAGGCGATGGCCATCGTCGCCACCTGGGCGCCGGTCCATCCGCCGGCCACGATCTTCGCGGTGCTGGTCGGGGCCGCCGCCTGGCAATTGCTCCATGCCGACGCGCCCTTCCTCGACAGTGTCGACCAGAAGCTGTCGGAGAATGTCGGCTGGCTCGACTTCACCCATGGCCTGACCTTCGCGGCGGCCGGACTGGATGCGGTCGCGGTCGATCCGTCGCTCTGGCCGGCCGTCCTGCTGCAACTGGCCTGCTTCGTCGGTCGCAACAGCCGGTATGTCGATCCCGAACGCGCGACCGAGGACTGGCAGGTGACCGTGATTCAGCCGTTTCTGGCGGACATGACCCAGCGCGTGATCGACCACGGGCAGGGCCGGTTCATCTTTTCCGCCCATCTCATCAAGACCCTGTTCGCCGCGGTCGAACTGGCCGAAGCCGTCCCGGCGGCGGCTCCGACCGTGCTGGCCGCGGCCAACCGGTTCCTCCAGGCGCCGCTGCGCGGCCGGAACCCGCGGCGCACCGCGCGCCAGATGCTGGCCTTCGTCGCCGACGAGTAGACCGTGCGTGCCGACGAGGAGCATGTCGCGACCTGTGTCGAGTTTCCGTCGCTGTCTTGGCTTGCGGAAGACGATGTCGAGGCGCTCCGCGGCATCAAGCGGCTGGTGCAGGACGTCATCGCCGATATGACGGCAAATGGTGAACCGCTGCCCACGCCGATCGCCGATCAGCAGTTCTCCGGCAAATTCCTCGTGCGCGTGCCGCCCGAATTGCATCGGCGGTTGGCGCTGGAAGCGGCCGAGGCCAAGGTGAGTCTCAACCGGCTGGCGAGCCTCAAGCTGGCCGGATAGAAAAAAAGGGCCGCCCCATCGGAGCGGCCCCCTGTCGTTCAGCAGCGTCGGCTCAGACCTTGCCGTGGTAGTGCTTGTATTTCTTGCCCGAGCCGCACGGGCACAGCGCGTTGCGCGACAGGCGCTGGCTGGGTGAGAGGTTGTTGTCGATCGGCGCCGCAGGGCGGTCCTCGCCATTGGCCATGGCGATGCCGGCATCTTCCATCTCGTCGACGTCGAACGCCGGATGGATCGCGGTGATGTTGCGCGGCATCTGCGGCTGCGGCACCGCCTGGGGCTCCGCCATGCGCAGCTCGACATGGCTGAGCACGCGGGTGACCGTGGCGCGCAAGCCGCCCAGCATGTCCGAGAACAGCTCGAACGCCTCGCGCTTATACTCGTTCAGCGGGTCGCGCTGGGCGTAGGCGCGCAGGTTGATGCCCTGGCGCAGATGATCGAGCGCCAGCAGATGGTCCTTCCAGGTCTGGTCGAGCAGCTGCAGCAGCAGGCTCTTCTCGACCATGCGCATGGTGTCGGCGCCGTATGAGGCTTCCTTGGCGGCCATCTTCTCGTCGGCCGCCTGCATCAGCCGCTCGCGGATCGCCTCGTCGGCGATGCCCTCTTCCTTGGCCCAGTCGGCGACCGGCACATCCAGGCCCAGGACGTTCATCACCTCGGCGTGCAGGCCCTCGACGTCCCATTGCTCGGCATAGGCATTGGGCGGAATCGCGGTCGCGACCATGGTCTCGATCGTCTCGTGCCGCATGTCGGCGACGGTCGATTCCACGTCCTGCGCGTTCATGATCTCTTTGCGCTGCTCATAGACGACCTTGCGCTGGTCGTTCATGACGTCGTCGTATTTCAGGATGTGCTTGCGCATGTCGAAATTGCGCGCTTCGACCTTCTGCTGCGCCTTTTCCAGCGCCTTGTTCATCCAGGGATGGACGATCGCCTCGCCCTCCTTGATGCCGAAGCGCTGCAGCCAGGCGTCCATGCGCTCGGAGCCGAAGATGCGCATCAGGTCGTCTTCGAGCGAGACGAAGAACGCCGAGGCGCCCGGATCGCCCTGACGGCCCGAGCGGCCGCGCAGCTGATTGTCGATGCGGCGGCTCTCATGCCGCTCGCTGCCCATGACGAACAGGCCGCCGGCGTCGCGCGCGATCTGGGCGTCGACCTTGATCTCGGCCCGGATGGCTTCGATGCGGGCAGCGCGTTCGACCGGATCGGTCACGTCGGCCAGTTCCTGGCGCACCCGCATGTCCAGATTGCCGCCGAGCTGGATGTCGGTGCCGCGGCCGGCCATGTTGGTGGCGATCGTCACCGAGCCGGGCCGACCGGCCTGGGCCACGATGCTCGCTTCCATCTCATGATAGCGCGCGTTCAGCACCTTGTGCGGCACGCCGGCTTCCTTGAGGAAGGCGGCCAGCGCTTCGGACTTCTCGATTGAGACGGTACCGACCAGCACCGGCTGCTTGCGCTGGAAGCATTCCTCGACCTTGACCTTGATCGCCGCGAACTTCTCGCGCTCGGTGCGATAGACCTCGTCGTCGGAATCCTTGCGCAGGACCGGCTGGTTGGTCGGGATCTCGATGACTTCGAGCTTGTAGATGTCGGCGAATTCGCCGGCCTCGGTCATCGCGGTGCCGGTCATGCCGGCCAGCTTCGGATAGAGCCGGAAATAATTCTGGAACGTGATCGAGGCGAGCGTCTGGTTTTCGTTCTGGATCTCGGCGTGTTCCTTCGCCTCCAGCGCCTGATGCAGGCCTTCCGAATAGCGGCGCCCTTCCATCATGCGACCGGTGAACTCGTCGATGATGATGACCTTGTCATCCTTGACGATGTAGTCGACGTCGCGCGTGAAGATCTTGTGCGCGCGCAGCGCCTGGTTCACGTGATGGACCAGCGACACATTGTGGATGTCGTACAGCGTGCCTTCGACCAGCAGGCCGGTCTGCATCAGAATCTGTTCGATATGCTCGACGCCAGCCTCGGTCAGCGTGACCGTGCGCTGCTTCTCGTCCTTCTCGTAATCCTCCGCCGTCAGGCCGGGGATCAGCGCGTCGACCTTGGTATAGAGTTCGGAATTATCCTCGGTCGGGCCGGAGATGATGAGCGGCGTGCGCGCCTCGTCGATCAGGATCGAATCGACTTCGTCGACGATCGCGTAATGGAACGGGCGCTGGACCATCTCTTCCAGGCGGAACTTCATATTGTCGCGCAGGTAATCGAAGCCGAACTCGTTGTTCGTGCCGTAGGTGATGTCGCTGGCATAGGCGTCGCGGCGCTGAACGTCGTCCAGGTCGTGCAGGATGACGCCGACGGTGAGGCCGAGGAACCGATAGACGTTGCCCATCCATTCCGCGTCGCGGCTGGCCAGGTAGTCGTTCACGGTCACGACATGCACGCCCTTGCCGGCGAGCGCGTTCAGATAGACCGCGAGCGTGCCGACCAGCGTCTTGCCTTCGCCCGTCTTCATCTCGGCGATCATGCCCTTGTGCAGCACCATGCCGCCCAGCAGCTGAACGTCGTAGGGCCGCTGGCCCAGCACGCGCTTGGCCGCTTCGCGGACCGTGGCGAACACTTCGACCAGGATATCGTCCAGGGTCTCGCCTGCGGCCAGGCGGTCCTTGAACATTTGGGTGCGTGCAATCAGGGCCGCGTCATCGAGGGCGACAAGCTCGGGCTCGAGCTGGTTAATCGCGACGACCTGGGCGGAGAACCCTTTCAGAAACCGGTCATTGGCCGAACCAAACAGCCGCCGGGCGAGGGCACCGAGCATCCAAACCTCGAAAGATGGGGGTCCCGAAACCACGAGGCTCCGGGAAGGCCCGTTACATAGGGACAACGCCCGGCGAAGTCAATCGCGCGGGGCGGCCGCAAGACGCACGGGCCGCTCCATATCGCGGGGGCGCGCACCAATTCGTGAAATAAAATGCTACAGCGGGGTGCTTGTGGCGGCTCGCGACTTGTGATTAATGGCCCGGCATCGTCATGAAGTCGGCCCTTTTCGATTCCCGTGCGGCCCGCCGGCTGCCGATCGTTGATCCGGCCCCACCCCAAGGAACAGCTATAGCTATGTCCCTGAACCTGTCGTCGTCCCGCCCGTTGCGGTCGTTGGTGTTCGCGCTGGCCCTCGTGGCGCCGCTCGCCGCCTATGCGGCCGACGCGCCCCAGTTGCAGTTGGCGCCCAGCGCGACCGACGACCCGGTCGTCGCCAAGATCAACGATACCGAGATCCACAAGTCGGATCTGCTCGCCGCCCAGAAGCAGCTGCCGCAGCAGTATCAGCAGGTCCCGCTCGAGGCGATCTATCCGCAGCTGCTGGACCAGGTCGTCAACAACAAGCTGCTGATCGACGCCGCCAAGGACGCCAAGCTGGACAATGATCCGGAAGTGAAGGATCGCCTGGCCAAGCTCCAGGAGCGCGTGGTCGAGCAGGTCTATATCGACCGGCTGCTGGCCAAGGCGACCAGCGACGACACGCTGAAGGCGCTCTATCAGAAGAGCATCAAGGATGCCCCGGCCCAGGAAGAAATCCACGGCCGTCAGATCCTGCTGAAGGACGAGGCCGAGGCCAAGGCCGTGATCGTCCAGCTCGACAAGGGCGGCGACTTCATCAAGATCGCCAACGAAAAGAACCCGAACAAGGATTCGAACGGCGGCGATCTGGGCTATTTCACCAAGGACGCGATGCCGCCGGAATTCGGCGACGCCGCCTTCGCCTTGAAGAAGGGCCAATATACCAAGACGCCGGTGAAGACCCAGTTCGGCTGGCACGTCATCAAGGTCGAGGATCGTCGCCCGGCCGCCCCGCCGTCGTTCGATGAGTCCAAGGACAAGCTGGCGGCCGACGCCGAGAAGACCACGATCGACACCAAGATCGTCGAGCTGCGCGGCAAGGCCAAGATCGAGCAGTTCAATCTCGACGGCACGCCGTTCTCGGCCTCGGCCCAGTTGAAGCCGAACCCGGCGCCGACCCCGCCGGCGAAGAAGTAGACTTAAAACCGTCACGTCCGATCCGCGCCGCCGGGCCTATCCAAGCGGCGAGCGGATCGGGTAGATACGAAGGGGTGCGCCGGTTCGGTCCGGTCGCACCCCTTTTGGTTTTTGCCGCTCCAGGCCGAGGATCTCCCGTCCCATGTCGATCGCCGTTTCGCCGCTGGCGCCCGCCCAATTCCCAAGCCTGAAGCCGATCGCCGGCGTCCGGCTCGCCGCCGGCAATTGCGGCATCCGCTACAAGGGGCGGCCGGACCTGATGGTGGCGCTGCTCGATCCCGGTGCGACCATCGCCGGCGTGTTCACCCGGTCGAAGACGCCGGGCGCGCCGGTGGTCTGGTGCCGCGAGGTGCTCCCGCACGGCAAGGCCCGGGTCATCGTGGTCAATTCGGGCAATTCCAACGTCTTCACCGGCAAGGCCGGCCGCAAGATCGTCGAGCAGACCGCCGAGGCCGCCGCCAAGGCCGCCGGCTGCCGGCCCGAGGAAGTCTATATCTCGTCGACCGGGGTCATCGGCGAAGTGCCGCCGGGTGAGAAGATCATCAACGCCCTGCCCGGCCTGATCGCCGAAGTGGCCGACGATCGCTGGGCCGAAGCGGCGTCCGCGATCATGACGACCGATACCTTCGCCAAGGGCGCGACCGCGACCGCGCTGATCGATGGCGTTCCGGTCACCATCAACGGCTTCGTCAAGGGCTCGGGCATGATCGCGCCGGATATGGCGACGATGCTCGGCTATGTCTTCACCGACGCCAGGCTGCCGGCCGACGTGCTGCAGGAGCTGCTGTCGAACGGCACCAACAAGTCGTTCAACGCGACCACGGTCGACGGCGACACCTCCACGTCGGACACGGTTCTTCTCGTGGCGACCAACAAGGCCGACCATCACAAGATCCATAAGGCGAGCGATCCGAAGCTGAAGGATTTCAAGCGCAAGCTTGAGGCCCTGCTGATCGATCTGGCCCAGCAGATCGTGCGCGACGGCGAAGGCGCCGAGAAGTTCGTCGAGATCCGCGTCACCGGCGCCGCCGGCAAGAAGGCGGCCCAGCGCATCGGCCTCGCCATCGGCAATTCGCCGCTGGTCAAGACCGCGCTGGCCGCCGGCGACGCCAATTGGGGCCGCATCGTCATGGCGGTCGGCAAGAGCGGCGAGAAGGTCGATCGCGACACGCTGTCGATCTCGGTCGGCGGCACGCTGATCGCGGCCGAGGGCGGCCCGGTGCCGGACTATGACGAGGCGCCGGTATCCCGGCACATGGCCGGCCGCGAGATCCTGATCGAGGTCGATATCGGGCTCGGCAAGGGCAAGGCCATCGTCTGGACCTGCGACCTGACCCATCGCTACATCGACATCAACGGCAGCTACCGCTCTTGAGCGGGCCCCTGCCCATCATCCTGGTCTCCGCCGTGGCGCTGGTCGACACCGACGGGCGCGTGCTGCTCGCCCGTCGACCGCCCGGCAAGTCCATGGCCGGCCTGTGGGAATTCCCCGGCGGCAAGGTCGAGCCGGGCGAGACGCCGGAGGCGGCGCTGATCCGCGAGTTGAAGGAAGAGCTGGGCATCGACACCAAGGAAAGCTGCCTCGCCCCCTTCACCTTCGCCAGCCACGCCTACGAGAAGTTCCACTTGCTGATGCCGCTCTACGTGTGTCGGCGCTGGACCGGCACGGTGACGGCCCAGGAAGGCCAGGAACTGACCTGGGCCCGCCCCGCGCGGCTCGGCGACTACGAGATGCCGCCGGCCGACAAGCCGCTGGTGGCGATGCTCAGGGACTTGCTTTAGCCGGACACCCGCGCCCGTACCGGTGCCGCCCGCGACCCGACCGAGGCCAGCAGCCAATCCCGGAAGGTCGCGACCGCGGGCAGGTCGGCGGTCTCCAACGGCGTCACGACGTAGAAGCTGCCTTTCTTGTGCGGCAACACCAGGTCGAACGGCGCCACCAGGCGGCCGGCGGCCAGATCGATCTCGACGAAGGACGTGCCGGCCAGCGCCACGCCCGAACCGTCGATCGCCGCCTGCAGCGCCACCATGACCAGATCGAAGGTGATGCCGCGGCGCTCGCCGATCGAAGCCGGGGCGCCGGCGGCGGCAAGCCACAGCGGCCAAGCCTCGCGGTAATGCTCGACATGGATCAGCGTATGCTGGGCCAGATCTTCCGGCCGGCGCAGCGCCCGGTCGCCCTTCAGCAGCGCCGGGCTGCACACGGGGTACCAGTCTTCCGACATCAGCCAGTCGGCGCGCAGCCCCGGCCAATGGCCCTGGCCGTAGCGGATGCCGAGATCGATGCCCTCGGCCCGGAAATCGACCGCGCGCATGGAAGTGCTGATGCGCACCTCGATATCCGGATGCGCTTCGTGGAAGTTGATCAGTCGCGGTACCAGCCATTTCGCCGCCAGCGACGAGATGGTCGAAATCGTCAGCACCTTCTGCCGCTCCGGCCGGACCAGCCGTTCGGTGGCGGCCCGCAGGTCCTCGAACGCGGCCCGCACCGCCGGCAGATAATCCCGGGCGGCGCGGGTCAGCGTCAGGCTGCGGTTCTGCCGCACGAACAGCGGCACACCCAGTTGTTCCTCCAGCCGCTTGATCTGATGGCTGATCGCGGCCTGGGTCACGTTCAGCTCCGCCGCCGCCAGCGTGAAGCTGAGCAGCCGGGCCGAGGCCTCGAACGCGCGCAGGCCGTTGAGCGAGGGCAGATGGACGGTCATGCCGGATCATAACATGACAAAATATAATGTGAACCCACACAAAGCGTCGTTTGCCCTCTGGTCCTGTGCGGCCTATCTCCTGAACGCAGCCGGGATCGATAAATTATTTCGGGTCTCGGCACCCAGGAGTCCGGAAGATGAATTGCCTCGTTCCCACCGTTGCGGCCCCGCTGTCCGCCGTCGCCCGCGCCGCCGCTTTCGCCGTGCTGGCCATCGCCGCGATCGGTGCTGTCCAACTGTGGCAGCACAGGACTCCCGCCGACTTGGCCCCGCCAACCGCGATCCCGATCGACGCCACCCAGCCGCTCGTTCTCGCGCCGTCCGCCGTCGATATGTGGCGCCTCTGAGTACCGCCGTCGAGAACACGCAAAAAGTTGCCTTAGTCCCGAATGTCGTTATTGTAGGTTGAGGTAAATCAACCAAGAAGCGACGCACAAGCCGCGTTCAGTTCGGGATCGACATGCACATTCGCGACACGCTTTGCCTTTGCGGGCTCGTTCTCTCCCTGTCCGCCTGTTCGACCCTGATCGACGGAACCTCCCAGCAGATCGGCATCAATACCGTACCAACGGGCGCGAACTGCGTCCTGTCGCGCGACGGCGGGTCGATCGGCGCGGTCAGCCCGACGCCCGGCTCGGTCTTCGTGACGAAGACCCGCAGCGACATCTCGGTCTCCTGCAGCAAGGACGGCTATCAGGATAGCGTCAGTCCGAACAAATCCGACGTGGCGGCGGCGACCTTCGGCAACATCCTGGTGGGCGGGGTGATTGGCGTGGCTGTCGACCAGATCTCCGGGGCGGCCAATAAATACGACACCCAGATGGTCGTCGTGATGAAGCCGGCCGCCGATCCGGTGGCAGGCGTCGTCGCCCCCGTTGCGCCGGCCACACCGGCTGACGCACCGGTCGCCGTAGACAAGACCCCGGGGCCGGTTGCCGTAATCGTACCCTGATTCCGGCGCAAGCCGAGACCAATCAAAAAGTTTATTTTTTAATAGATGCAACCGATGGGAGCATCTAAACTCCCTCCTCGCAATCGGCCGGATCGAGAGAAGCCGTCCAGGAGAGGGAACGCCATGGTCAAAACGGGGAAAACTCTCGCCGGCAAGACGGCTCCGCTCGATGATCGGCTGATCGTCCGCGCTGCCGTCCATCCGGCGATCGGCATCATCCGGGTCGGCGACAGCCCGGCGGGTTATTACATCGGCCCCCAGGTCCCGGACGCGGCACCCAGCGGGCCCGGGACCTATCGCGACGCCACCGGCGCGTTGAAGCGCGAGGCGGCCGAATTCCGGCTCTACGGCTATAATGCGGCCGGCGAGGTCGTCAGCGAACTGACCCTCGACAATGCCGAGATCGCCTGGACCGTCCATCCGGCCAACCGCAAGGCCGAATGGTACCAGTTCCAGCTGGCGCTCGACATTCCCGACGCCGCCGGCAAGGCAATGCCCCGGCGCAATCCCAAAGTGCCGCTGGCCGACCGGTCGAGCCTGGCGATCGATCCGGGGCCGCGTACGATCAGTGGCCGGGCGCTGTCGGGCGGCGCCAAATACCGCTTCGATACCGGCAAGTTCAAGGACACGATCGTGCCGCTCGGCGAGATCCGCACCGATGCCGCAGGCCGGTTGCTGGTGCTGGGCGGCCATGGCAAGTCCGCCTCGCCGTCCGGCGCGCCGATCTATGATCCGGCCAAACCCGACAGCTTCAACAATGCCGACGACTGGTACGACGACATCGCCGACGGTCCGGTCACGGCGACGGTTTCGATCGACGGCCGCGCGGTGCCGGTCGAGCATGGCTGGGTCGTCGGCGCGCCGCCGAATTATGGCTCCAGCGTGATCGGCTGGCGCACGATGTACGACCTGCTGACCGACAGCTATATCGCCTGCGGCTGGCTGCCGATGCCGCAGACCACGTCTTTCGCAAACGACATCCTGCCGTTCCTGCGCCGGCTGTCGAACCTGCAATGGGTCAACAAGGGTTTCGCCGCCCTGTTCGGCCATGGCGGCCCGATGAATTTCGAGGATCGCAGCTTCATCGCCAAGCTGGCCAAGGCGCCGACGCCGGCGGAGCGCGGCACGCCGGCCGATGCCTGGGCCGAATTGCGCAGAGCCGTGCTGAACGGCTTCCGGCCGTATGACACGCCCTCGTTCGAGCCGCGGCTGTGGCCCTGGCTCTATGGCGACGCCTATGGCTCGTCGACCGCCAACTCGCCGCGCAACGACCTGGATCTGCCCTGGGTCCAGCAGGTCCAGTTGCAGCGTTGGGCCGCGGGTGATTTCATCGACGATTGGGATCCGGACGCGATCCCGCCGCAGAGCATCGACCAGGTGCCCTTGGCGCTGCAGCCGGCGACGCTCGACAAGGCCGCCCTGCACTATTGTTTGGCCGACGCCTTCCACCCGGGCTGCGAGATGACCTGGCCGATGCGCCATACCAGCCAGTTCGAAAAGCCGTTCCGCTTTCGGCTGCGACCGGCCGGCGCGCCGGAGCCGGACTATGGGGCCAACCTGACGCCGACGCTGGCGCTGCAGCCGGGCGGCCCGCTCTACGACCAGATGCCGGGCAGCATCGGCCGTTGGATGGCGCTGCCCTGGCAGGGCGACACCGCCTTCTGCCGCTCGGGCTATCCGCCCAGCTTCGATCCCTATGTCCCATCGTTCTGGCCGGCGCGCGTGCCGAACCAGGTGCTGACTCAGGCGGAATATCAGGTGGTGATGGACACATCCCAACCGCGCGAGACGCGGCTCGCGGCCTTCAACAACCGTGCCGCCTGGACCCGCGGTCTGACCGGGACGGTCGTCGACGCCATGATGAAGATGGTCGCCCATTTCGCCGACATGGGCGTGGTCGAGGCGCGCGAAGGCATCGCGGACGATCCGGATTTTCCGGCCGTCATCTATGTCGAATCCATTCCGGACAAGCGCATCAAGGCGCTGAAGAAGGCGGCGAAACTGCTGGCCGCCGGGCCGCCGCCGACCTCGGCGCAGATCGCCGGCTGGGAGAACGAGGCGCAGATGGCCGAGTTCACCGCGGTGCGCATCCGCTTTACGGACTGATGCCGGACGCCGATGTCGCGGTGATCGGTGCCGGCCCGGCCGGCGCGGTCGCCGCCCAGCAGCTTGCCCGGACGGGCCTCACGGTGCTGCTGCTCGATCCGGGCGTCGCCGGCACCAAGCCTGGCGACGCGCTGCCCGGCGCTGCCGGGCGCCTGCTCCAGGCCTGCGGGCTGCCGCTGCCCGGTAACGAACATCGACCGATCGGCGGCAATCTCTCGATCTGGGGCGGACCGGAGCCGGTTCATCGCGATTTCCTGGCCGAACCCGATGGGCCCGGCTGGCGCCTCGACCGACGCGCGTTCGAATCCAACCTGGTCGCCGCCGCGCAGGCCGCCGGTGCCGCCTTCCGGCCCGAGGCGGTGCGGCGCGAGGAACGCGACGGCGACCTGTGGCACATCAAGCTGCGCGCCGGTGCCAGCGTCACCGCGCGCTGGCTGGTCGACGCGACCGGCCGCGCGGCCCTGATCGCGCGCAAGCTCGGCGCCCGGCGACATCGCGACGAGGATCTGGTTGCCCTGGTCGCCCACGCCCGGCACGACCCGGCTTTCACGCTCGAGCGCAGCCTGATCGAGACCGTGCCGCACGGCTGGTGGTATGCCGCCCTGCTGCCCGGCGGCGCCGCTACCTTCATGCTGCACACCACCCCGAGCGAAGCCGGCAGGCTGCTGGCGGATCCCGGCGCCTGGGCGGCCGCGCTGGCCCGGACCCGTCACATTTCCAGCGCCTTCCCGGCCCCCGTGTTCGACGACCCACCCCGCGGCTTCGAAGCCTGCGGTGCCTGGCTCGAGCCCGCCCATGGCGATGGCTGGCTCGCCTGCGGCGACGCGGCCTTGAGCTTCGATCCCTGCGCCGCCCAAGGCATGTTTTCGGCGCTATGGGGCGGCATGGCCGCGGCGAAGGCGGTGCTGCGCGCGCTCGACGGCGATCCAGACGGACTAACCGCCTACGCCGCCCAACAGGCCGATATCCGCCGCACCTATCGGGCCCGGGTCCGGATGCACTACGCCCAGGAGCGGCGTTGGGAGGAAGAATTCTGGCGCGTGCGGCACGCCCCTTCTCCCGCAAATAGCGATAGAGGATAATCTCTACTCTCTATCGCTATTTGCGGGAGAGGTGGTTCGGCCGGACCGGCTCTAACGCGGCACCGCGTCGCCGGTCGGCCGTTCCTCGGTGCCGAGCGCATCCGCCAGCCGTGCCGTGGCGCTGCCGCGTTTCAGCGGCTGCTGCTGGCTGGCGGCCGGGGCCCAGCCGGTCAGGTTGATCAGTTGGAAGGTCGCCGGAATCCGGCCGTCGGCATCACCGAAGCGTTCGCGATAGAGCTCGGCCGCGCGCAGGAACAGGGCGCGGGGCGAGCCACCCCGCTGGCGGGCGACCTGGGCGTTGGTCTCGCCCATGGCGCGCAGGTCCTGCATCAGCGCGAACAGATGGGGATAGGTCACCGTCAGCGTCTCGCTGTCGACCACCGGCAGCGCCAGGCCGGCGCGCTGCAGCAGCGCGCCGCAATCCGGCACGTCGGCGAAGGGCGAGACGCGCGGCGCCGCCCCGCCCGACACGTCGAGTTCCGCCTGCATCAGCACCTCCTGCAACTCCCACAGGGTGCGGCCGCCGAACAGAGTCGCCAGCAGCAGCCCGTCGGGCTTAAGGATATGGCGCAGCTGCAACAGCGCGCCGGGCAGGTCGTTGGTCCAATGCAGGCTGAGACCGCTCACGACCAGATCGAAGCTGCCGGCGCGGAACGGCAGCGCCTCGGCCTCGCCGACCACGCCCATTGTCCGGTGCCGGGCAAAGCGCCAGGCCGGATCGAACGAGACGATGTCGGGTGTCTGCCCGGTTTCGGCCAGCAGCGTGGCCAGGCCACCGTCGCCGGTCCCCAGATCGAGCACCCGCTCGAAGCGGTGGCGCACGTCGTTCAACCGGTCTGCCAGGCGTTCCTGGACGGCGCGGTGCAGGAAACGCGCGTCGGCCGGAAACAACGCGGCGCGCTCGCGATGGCAGCGCACGGCCGCCTGGTCGAAGATGATGATGTCGTCGCTCATGACGGCGGACTATGGACCGGCCGGTCGCCTGCTGCCAAGCTTGGCGCCATGGATCCGGACGAGACGGCCCCGCCCCTCTGGCTTGCCGACACCCGCCGCCGCCTGGTCGGTGCCGGGCGGATGGCGCTCGACGCCCTGCTGCCGCCGCGCTGCCTCGCCTGCGGCGGCGCGGTCGAGACCCAGGGTGCGCTGTGCGCCGCCTGCTGGCAGGGCATCAGCTTCCTGGGCGCGCCGTGCTGTTCGACCTGAAGACGGTTTCGCGTTTGAGGTTTATCGCAGGAAGCGAAAACCTGTGGATTCGCGCGCCGTTCGGCCCTAGCACGCCCTCCTACTGCTGAGGAATCGCCCTCATCTCTGGATCGCGAGATCTCGTTGGCGCGGCCGGCGAGATCAGCACCGCAGTCTTTTGATCCCATCGACATCTGATCTCATCTAGACGGGCACGACCACCTATCCGTCCCAAGAAAATCCTCTGCAATCTTTATTCTCTAACAAATTAAGAAAAATAATGTACCAATTTTACTTATGAAAAACGTAACTATACTGTTGCCACCCGGAACAATATCCGACAAGAATCGGGACATAACAGTCCATCGGAGAGAACAATGAGTATTAATTCTAGAGAGATTGATACGATTTTTTCGGCGAATACAATGCCCGTACCGTCTTCGACTTCATCGGCTATATCTCAGACCAACGCTTCCCATGCGACTGCCACCCAGATCGCCAGCGGCAGCAAAAAGAGGGCAAAGCAGGCGGCGCCCGCGTGGTCCACGCTTCAGAAAGCGTATGGGACTCAGCTGATCAAGGACGTGCAAAGTGTCCTCGCCCGATCGGTCGTGGCACCCGACGTCCCCCGCGGGTTTCGCCACTTCCTCCATCTTCTTGCTATCTGGCGGGGGCAGCCATCCAGAGCGTTCGCAGCGACGTTCGTCGATGCTCTGAAAGGCCAGCGGCCAGAGGCGCTGACAGACCCCGGATACGTCCAGATCGTCGTGTCCGCGCTCAATCTGTTCAACGCCGAACTGGTCAAGACCTATAGCGGGAAAACAGCCTGTAACTATTGCTCAGGCACGGCGC
>Ga0302310_10000077_pt1 | contig 88097 bp, 73 predicted proteins | sample III_Palsa_N1_2_FD_200451 | JGI IMG/M metagenome (GOLD analysis project Ga0302310, IMG submission 200451) | Peat permafrost microbial communities from Stordalen Mire near Abisko, Sweden - III_Palsa_N1_2 | ecosystem: Environmental > Terrestrial > Soil > Palsa > Peat permafrost | place: Sweden...
GTCGGCTTGCGATGGGCTTCGAAACCACCGTCCGCTTGCGTCGCCAAGGTCAGCTGCTCGGGCATCTTCTACACTCAGTCGGTGAGGGCTTCGCTTCGACCACGAGGCAAAATCAGAGTTTCCTTAAGTCGAATACTTAATTAGTACATTCAATACTATTTTTGACAATCATTGTCCGAACCCGGATTGTAGTATCCAAAAGTCCGCGCTTATCAACGAGAGGCCAATCATGACGACCGTAGCCGAACGACTGGTTGAAACCCTGGAAGCAGCGGGCGTAGAACGCATCTACGGACTGGTGGGCGATTCGCTGAATGGCATCACGGACTCGTTGAGAAAACGCAAGCGGACGCAGTGGATAGCTGTTCGTCATGAAGAGGTCGCCGCGTTTGCGGCGGGCGCCGACGCGCAACTGACGGGGAAACTGGCGGTGTGCGCCGGCAGTTGCGGGCCAGGCAACCTGCATCTGATCAATGGTTTGTTTGACTGTCACCGCAATCGGGTGCCCGTGCTGGCCATCGCGGCGCACATTCCGAGTACAGAGATAGGGTCGGGCTACTTTCAGGAGACCCATCCGCAGAATCTGTTCAAGGAATGCAGCCATTATGTCGAGCTCATTTCCGATGCCGATCATGTGCCTCGCATCGTTGAAACGGCCATCCGCGAAGCAGTGACCAAGCGGGGCGTGGCAGTCATCGTGATCTCGGGCGACGTGGCGCTGCGCGAAGCGGGCTCGCGCCAGCCATCGCCGGAACTGATTCCTCGATTGCCGCAAGTTGTCGCCGCTGATTCGGACATCGATGCGCTCGTAGCACTGCTGGATGAGGGTAAACGAGTGACGCTGATGTGTGGCGCAGGATGCGCAGGCGCACATGACGCCGTGGTGGCACTGGCATCGAAGCTGAAGGCTCCGGTCGTTCATGCCTTGCGCGGTAAAGAGCACGTTGAATGGGACAATCCCTACGACGTCGGCATGACCGGATTGATCGGGTTCTCCTCCGGCTACCACGCGATGTTGGCCTGCGATACGTTGCTGTTGCTGGGCACCGATTTTCCTTATCGCCAGTTCTACCCGCAAAAAGCGCACATCGCGCAGGTCGATATCCGCGGCGAAAATCTGGGTAAGCGCTGCCGCCTCGACCTGGGCGTCATCGGCGATGTTTCCGATGTAATCAAACGGCTGCTCGACCGGGTAGCGTTGAAGACCGACGATGCGCATCTGAAGAAAGCAGTGGAGCATTACGGGAAGGCTCGTGCCGAACTGGATGCGTTGGCGGTCGGGCATGCATCCCGGCGGCCGATCCATCCGCAGTATGTTGCCAAGGTTATAAGCGATCTGGCCGCCGAGGACGCCATCGTCACTTGCGACGTGGGTGAGCCGACGGTCTGGGCAGCGCGCTATCTACGCGTCAACGGCAAGCGCCGGTTGCTGGGATCTTTCCTGCACGGCTCGATGGCGAACGCCATGCCACAGGCCATCGGCGCACAGACCGCGTATCCCGGCAGGCAAGTCATATCCATGTCCGGCGATGGTGGCTTCAGCATGCTCATGGGCGATCTGCTCACTCTGCGGCAGTCCAAATTGCCGATAAAGATCGTGGTATTCAACAACGGCCTGCTCGGTTTTGTTGATCTGGAAATGAGAACGTCCGGGTTTCTTCCCGTGGGCACACACCTGGACAATCCCAGCTTTGCCAAGGTGGCTGAGGCAGTGGGCATCTATGGTGTCCGCGTGGAAGATCCCGCGCAGCTTGTTGACGCGGTCAAGCAGGCATTCGCCCACGATGGCCCTGCACTTATTGACGTCGTCACCGCTCCCCTCGAGTTGATCATGCCACCGCAGGTGAATATCGAGCAGGCGAAGGGATTCGGTGTGTGGATGATGAAGGCTGTGCTGAACGGCCAGGCCAATGAAATAGTCGAGTTGGCGCGCACCGCTTTCGGACGCTGATCGGCCGATACCGCGTACACGCTGTCGAGGATCAATCAACTTCGCTGCGAGAGGGCACTTTCGTGACTAACGCATCCGTGTCGTCCACCACTGTGCAGCCCAAGGCACGTGCATTTGCCATCGCCTGGGTGTGCGCGTTGCTGTTTTATTTTCTGGAGTACGCGGGGCGCTCGTCACCTGCGGTGATGATTCCAGAACTCTCGCAGGCATTCAGCGTAAGCGCGCTCGGCGTCAGCGCCATTCTCGGCACTTACTACTACACGTATTCCGCGACCAGCCTAGTGGCCGGTGTGCTTCTGGATCGGCTCGGTGCCAAGTACATTGTGCCGACCGGCATGGCCATACTCGGTCTGGGCTGCCTTCTATTCGCGATACCGGATCCTGTCATGGGTAATGTCGGCCGCCTGCTGCAGGGTGCCGGGTCCGCGTTTGCGTTTACCGGGGCTGTTTACCTCGCGTCCCACGGCTTCTCCGCACAACGTCTGGCCACCGCTATCGGGCTGACGCAGTGCCTGGGCATGCTCGGCGGTTCGGCCGGGCAGGTGGTCGTTGGTCCTTTGATTCACGGGCTGATCTCGGTCGCGACGTTCTGGTCGATGCTCGGCGTGATTGTGCTCGTCGTGGGGCTGCTGTTGTTCGCGCTCACTCCAAAGGAGCCACGCGCCCCGGCGGTTCCAGGCGGAACGTGGGGTGTGCTCAGTACCTACAAGGTGGTGTTTTCAAATCCCCAGTCCTATCTGTGCGGACTGGTAGCGGGGCTGTTGTTCGTTCCAACCACGATTGGCGACATGGTTTGGGGCGTGCGCTTCTTCCAGGAGGACAAGCTGTTCAGCTATCAAGGCGCTGTCTTCGCCGCTTCGATGGTGCCCCTGGGTTGGGTTTTCGGCTGCCCGTTGGTCGGTTGGCTGGCCGATATGCTGCATCGGCGCAAACCGGCATTGGCAGGGGGCGCCATCGTGATGTTGCTGTGTGTGATCCAGTTGCATTACCTGCCAACGCTGGCACCAGCCTGGCTTACTTTGTTCTTATTCGGTGTGGGATCGGGTGCAGCCATGATCCCTTACTCCATCATCAAGGAAGTCAACCCTGACAGCGTGAAGGGGAGTGCGACCGGTGCCATCAATTTCCTGACCTTCAGCGTAACTGCGTTTATCGGCCCCATCTTTGCCGGCCATTTTGGCAAAACGCTAAATATCAATAATGCGGACCCCATAGCGCACTTTCGGCATGCGGGCATGTTTTGGATCGCGATCATCGTGCTGGCGTTGCTGCTGTCGCTGATGCTCAAGGAAACCGGTCGCCCCAAGGTCGGTGGGTGACGCGGACGCTCTTCTCAACTCGCTTGCTGCGCATTGCGGGATCGGACCCACTGGTTGAGTCCCGCACACAGAACCAGTAGCGAGCCAGTGACGAAAAACACTTCGTGTAGCCCGATATGTGCGCCAATCAGTCCGCCGATCAATGGTCCAATCACCTGTCCGGTGAACTGCGCCGACTGCAGATACCCCAACGTTTTCCCCGAATTGCGGTCATCGACCGAATGGCGCACCAGCCTTGCGATAGAGGGGAGTAGACCTGCGATCGTCATTCCCATGAGTCCGCGAAGGAGAGCCAGTTGCCACCATTGCGTGACAAACGCCTGCGGCACCATCACCAGTCCGGTTGCCAGGAGGCAAGCGATGATGACGTTCCAGCTGCCGATACGATCGGCAAGTGCACCAAGCCGCGCCGCGGTCAGCATGCTGCCCAGGGCGGAGGACGCCATGACGATACCTGCCGTGCGTGCGAGGTGATCGGTCGGTACGCCAAGTTGTCCGATATACGCCGTAATAATCGGCTCGATCGACATGTTGGCCAGGAGAACCATCATCGCGGTAAGAAGTAGGGCAACAATCAGGGAGCGATGGGATGTCGCCGATGACGCGCTTTTTGCGGCGTTACGGCTTTTCGCGTCGGACTCACGATCAAAATCCTCACGGACCAGAAAAATAGTCGCCGCCGCCGCCACGGCGATCATCGCGCCACCGACGAAAAATGTGCCGCGAATGCCAACCCATGCGGGTAAAAATCCGCCGACTAGTGGGCCGACGAGGTTGCCCGTCAGCGCGCCGGTGGAGAGCAAGCCCAGCGCCCAGCCAGCACGTGCGCGCGGCGCCTGGGTGCCGATCATGACAATGGACGCCGACGCATATCCGCCGACCAATCCCGCGAGCAGACGCAGTGCGACGAGCTCGACAACGCTGTGTGCGATGCCTATCAGTGACATCACGATGGCCATGCCGATCGCCGCACGCACCAGCATGGGTTTGCGTCCGTATCGGTCGGCAAGATGTCCCCAGATCGGCGCGGTGAGAGCGGTACCCAGGAAGGTCGCGCCAAATGCTACGCCTGACCACTGTATGACCGCAGATGATGACGTGACGCCTAGTTGCTGCACATATAGCGGGAGAAAAGGCAGCAACATGCTGAGACTGACCAGCGTGGTAAATGATCCGAACACGCATACGGCAAGATTGCGGCGCCAGTACGGTTCGTTGCGCTGCGCATAGCTGGCCTTGCTGATTTCAAGGTCCGGCGTATACGTGCCTGGAATTGCCTGAACTGACATGTGCATCGCCTTGCTTGGGGAAGTCCGTGCTGCTGTGATCGTCGTGTCGAATGCGTGGCCGGTCATTAGTCGGCATGGACAGCACCGTAGCTGCGCAGCAGGGCTGCGCAGCTACGCGGTGTTACTTCTTTTTTGCCTGCAGCTGTTTTCGGAATTCGGCGACGGGCAAGCCGCCCCACCCGAAGTTCTCCATCTCGACCTCTTCTATAACAACGAAGGTTGCTTCGAGTGGTTTGTTCAAGACGTCCAATAGCAACTGGCTGGTCCCTTTGATCAGGGCCGCCTTCTCTTCTTCCGTTGCAGCATTGCGACCCGGGCCCGAACCTTCACGGGTGATCTGAATATTGACGATAGGCATGATTGCGCTCCTGGTTGGCCATGGGGCGGGCGGTGCGCCCGCCCCATGGAATCAATTAGTGACCGGCGCTCTGGCCACCGTCGACATGAAGGATCTCGCCCGTCACAAAGCCGGCAGACTCGAGGTAGAGGATGCCCTCGACGACGTCGCTGATCTCGCCCATGCGGTTGACCGGATGCAGCCCAGCCAACGCACCGTGTGTTTCAGGCGCGTGCATCGGTGTCTTGATGATGCCCGGTGACACGGCATTCACGCGAATACCGCGCTTCGCGTACTCGATGGCCAGCGACTTGGTGGCAGCATTCAGACCACCCTTGGTGAGCGACGCCAGCACCGACGGCACACCGTCGATCGCATGGTCGACCAGGCTCGTGCTGACACTGACCACATGGCCACTACCTTGCTTCTCCATCTCCGCGATCGCCAATTGCGTGATGTGGAAGAAGCCATTGAGGTTGACCGCAAGAGTGCTGGCGTAATCTTCAACGGTGTAAGCGGTAAATGGCTTGGCAATGAAGATGCCGGCATTGTTGATCAGCGTATCGATACGACCGAAGCGCGCCATGCCTTCCTTGATCATCCGCTCGGCGACAGCGCGGTCGGCAATATCGCCAGCAACGGCCAAAATATCGGGATCGCTCGAAGGCTTGATCGAGCGCGAGTTGGTAATGACCCGGTAGTCGCGATCGCGAAACGCCTTGACGAGACCGGCGCCGATGCCCTGCGAGGCTCCAGTGATGACTACAACTTTGCGTGGATTACTCATGATTTGTATCTCTCGAAGATTAAGGGGGTGAGCCGGTGCTATACCGATCGATCCGGCGGCTCCGACAGCCGCTAATCTAGGCTTGCAGCATCGATTAGCGAATCCCTGCTATCCGGCAGACACTCTTCCACTTCGTGACGTATTCTCGGGTGGTGGTTGCGTCACTGCGCGCTTGGTCAAACGTGCTGCACAAAAAAACGGCTGCACTGGCAGCCGTTCTTTTATGGTGCACCAGGCATCCCGCTTGGCGCTGTTTTGCATCGTCGTGAAGCTGCTGAAATCAGCTCATTCGAGTGAAAGACGTGGGTCGAAAGCGAATTCGAGTCTGATGCCGCCGGGTTCGTAGATCATCGCGTGCCGCTTGGGTCCCTCGCCTTGGTTCTCCGGTGCAAACTCAACCACGACACCCGGCCATGCGGAGACCCGCGCGAACAACTCGTGGAGCGCTTGCTCGCTGTTTACCCGTAACGCGAGGTGGTGCAATCCGACGCCTGTCTTGCGGTCGAACTGGACGTGGTTTTCCGCATTCGTGACTTGCCACAGGGTTAGCGTGATGCGTCCGTCCGATACGAAAGCTGCTGGATAGTTGGGACGCTCTCCGACCTGGGTCCAGCCGAGTCCATTGATGAAAAAGTCTCGCGTGACGTTCAGGTCGCGAACAGTCAGTCCGATGTGGTCAATACCGCTTGTTAGAGGTTGGCCGGTCATGGTCATGGTTCCTTGCAGACTCAGTGTATGGAGATGCTGATCGTACGTTTTAGGCGGACGTGAATTCTTCTCTAGCCGATCAGGTTGAGTGCTCCACGATTGAAGCAGCGGTCGCTGTTTTCGGGCGTGAAATGTTGGGGTTCGCAGTGCTCACCCCAACCTACGGACCGTGATGATGCCCGAGTTTTTCGACAGCCTGCTAGAGGTCGCCTGGATAGGGAGAGACGTAGTCGATCTCTTTGATGTTTGACGCGTCATGTTCATGGATGACGACGGCCACGAACTTCGGGTCGGCGCCGAGCGTTATGTGTGTCGCCTCGGTGAGATCGCGCATGAGCTGGTCTTTTTGCTCGGGCGACAGGCCTCGCTTGATATGGCACTGGATGAGCGGCATGGCATGTTCTCCGTTAGTTGCGGTGGCGTCAGGACTGGCCGTAGTCCGGCAAGTGATGTCCGTCCTCGACGAAATCGATACCGCGGCTTTCATGAATAACCATGAATACGTTATTACGCGATTCGCCGGTGGCCTTGCTGACGACGTCGAGCAGCGCGGACGCCAGAAGACGCTTCTGGTCGTCGGTGCGACCGTTGCGCATATCTATGGTGAGAATGGCCATGGTGGCCTCCTTTCAGTTGAGTGGGTGACCGTTTGCCTCAGGCGAGTCAGCCTCCGACGGCGCGGAAAGGGGAGCTGCAAAGTCGGTTGATCGGCTCAGCGGTTCCCACGCATTGATCTGTGCTTCCAGTTCGGCCAGGCGTGCACGAACAAGGGCCAGGGCATCGGTGCCCAGGAGCAGATGCACCGGCGGATGCTCGGCATCGATCAACTTCAGCAGCGCAAGCGCTGCGCGCGCGGGGTCGCCCGCTTGTTCGCCGCTTTTCTCTTCGCGTGCCTTTCGAATGGGATCAAACAGGGCGTCGTAATCGGCGATAGTTCGTGCGCTGCGGATCATCGAGCGACCCGCCCAGTCGGTGCGGAACGATCCCGGGGCTATAGCCGTCACTTTGATACCAAAAGCTTCAGCCTCCTTGGCAAGCACACCGGTAATGCCCTCCAGCGCGAACTTGCTGCCGACGTAGTACGCAATACCTGCAAGTGGTACATAACCGGCTATCGACGATACGTTGATGATATGGCCGGACCGGCGCTTGCGCATGCCTGGCAACACCGCCTTCATCATGGCGACGGCGCCAAAAACATTGACCTCGAACTGGTGACGCATAGCCTCGAGCGGCGATTCCTCGAACACCCCTTCGTGGCCGTAACCGGCATTGTTGATGAGCACATCGATTCGACCGAATTGCGCGAGGATCGCCGCAACGACGTCATCGATAGAGTCGAAATCCGTAACATCGAGCACTACAGCGCGGGCCCTTTGCGGGTCGATCGCCTCGAACAGCGCATGGTCGCTTTCACGCCGTACCGTGCCAACGACCGTATGACCGGCCGCTATCGCTGCTTCCGAAAATGCCCGGCCAAATCCCGAACTCACACCGGTGACAAGAAAGACTTTTTTTTCCATGATGATGTTGCGTGACTCATGGTCACTTACCGTTCGGGACGTGCGGGCCACTCTAGGCGCGTGGCCTGGATCGGCAAAGACGCGCCGGTCGGCATTCAGTCTTCCGGTAGGCGAAAGAATGATCGCTGCACTTACGGGCGAGTAGCGCCAACCGCCAGGGGTTTGCGCCTGGCGATAATGGCGCTCGATCTGGTCAGGCTCCGGGTTGATTTCTGCACGGCGAACGCGTTGGGGCAAGCCTGACAGCCATCCCGTAGACCTCGATTATGGGGTGCCAGAATCGCGTGTATGCGTCGTCTGAGCGGACTGTCGTTCCAGAAATTTCAGGGTGAGCTCCGCGACCTGCTGGGTTTTTGTGTCCATCGCAAAATGGCCAGCATCCAGGATATGAATCTCCGCGCCAGGGACATCTCGTTGGTAAGCCCAAGCGCCAGCTACCGTGAAAGAGGGGTCGTACTTTCCCCACAGCACGAGTAAAGGTGGATGGTAGTTCCTCAGATACGATTGCCACTTCGGGTACGCGGCGACGTTCGTGCGATAGTCATAAAAGAGTTCTTCCTGAATATGGCCCTCGCCAGGGCGGCTCAGGAAAGCGGACTCATCCGTCCACAGATCCGGATCGTAAAGCTCGGGGTGAGGATCGGTGCCGACATGACGCTGCTTTGCGGCATCGAATGAGATCAGGTTCGCACGGAGCTTGTCGGCATAAGCATCCCTGTTGGCCCAGTACTCACGGCGAGTCACCCAAAGCGGGCCCAGACCCTCTTCATGTGCCACCGCGTTTTGTATGACGATGGCCTCGACGCGATCGGGATGCAGCATCGCCAGGCGAAAGCCGACGGGGCCGCCGTAGTCCTGCATAAACAAGGCGTAATGGTGGATTCCGAGTTGTTGCGTAAACACATCGATGACCGACGCCAAGTGGTCAAAGGTATAGGCGAACGCATCGGGCGCGGGCGCGTCGGAGTTGCCAAAGCCTGGATAGTCAGGTGCGATGACGTGGTATCGCTTCGCCAGTACGGGTATCAGTTTGTCGTACATCCGCGACGACGACGGAAACCCATGGAGCAAGAGAACGGTCGGTGCGTCGTTACTCCCCGCCTCGCGATAGAAGATGTTCAGCCCCTGAACATTTGCCGTCCGATACGTAGTCATCACCGCACTCGTTTGTTGCGCGTCACCGTCGTTGGTGGCTGCCGCAGCAGTCAGGGAATAGACGCTCACCAGTGTACAAACGACCAGGGAAATAATTCGTTTCATGGGAAAGGTTCTCCGGGAACGCCACCCGTTTGCCCTCAGCTCGTGACACTGGAAGGTACCACCAGGCGTTCGACGGCTTCGTGGGCTAATGGCAGCAAGCCTTCGCCGCCAGCCGTTACATGGGCCTTGAGCTGACGGCGCATCACCGGGTCCCAGAACTTGGTCAGGTGGTTGCGGATACCCTCGACGGCGGCGTCGTGGTCGGGCTCGGCGGAAAAGTAGTTCGCAATGTCGTTGGCCATGGTGATCAGGCGTTCGATGTTCATGGCAGCTCCCGGGTATGGCCCAGTAGGAGTCGATCCGGATGGGTGTAGATGTTGTGGCTGCCCGGACGGGTAAAGCCGATCAAGGTGATGCCGGCGCTGCGGGCCAGCTCGATCGCCAGTGCGGTTGGCGCGGATATCGCGGCGAGTACGGTGATGCCGGCACTTGCCGACTTGGTCACCATCTCGTAGCTGGCGCGGCTGGTGACCAGCGCCATGCCGGCATTGGGGTCGATGTTTGCGCGGCGCATCGCGCCGATCAGCTTGTCCAGCGCGTTGTGGCGACCGACGTCTTCGCGAACCAGCGCAATGTCGCCGTGGCAGTCCGCCCATGCGGCGGCATGCACCGCGCCAGTGGCGGCATTTATCGGCTGGCGTATCTGCAATTCGGCCAGCGCGCATTCGAGTGCGTCGCGGGTCAGCGTGCTACCCGCGCCCACAGGCGGGTTTTGCCGGATCGCCTGTTCCAGGTCCCGGGTGCCGCAGATGCCGCAGCCGCTGCGCCCGGGAAGCAGGCGTTCACGAGCACGGTCCAGATGAGCGGCATGCGCTTCGGGCGCTACCTGCATCGCGACTTCGATGCCCTCCAGCAGCGTGTGCACCTGCACATCCAGCAACTGCTCCGGCGCTTCGATCAAGCCTTCGCTGAGCGAAAAGCCGAGTGCGAAATCGTGCAGGTCGTGCGGTGTCGCCATCATCACGGCAAAGCTCACGCCGTTATAGAGCATCGCGATCGGCATCTCCTCGGCCACGCAATCGTCTTCATGCGTGGTTTTGCCGTGGCGCCAGCGATCAACGCGGCGGATGACGAAGCCGACGGCAGTGTCCTCAATCGTCATGCCGTCGTCAGGGTTGCCCAAGCGTATCCACCGACTGATCGAGAAGAGCCTGTTGCTCGCTGGAAAACGCACGGAAACGTTTCTGCCATTCGGACGGCTGCGAAACGCGGGTGACCTGCACCGCAGTGACCTTGTATTCCGGGCAGTTGGTTGCCCAGTCCGAGTTTTCGGTGGTGATCACATTCGCGCCGGAGCCTGGGAAATGGAAAGTGGTGTAGACCACGCCGGGCTGCATGCGCTCGGAGATCATCGCGCGCAGTACGGTGTCGCCGGCGCGGCTGGAGATGCCCACCCAGTCGTTCTCGTTGATGCCGCGCTCCTCCGCGTCGTGTGGATGAATTTCCAGCCGGTCCTGGTCGTGCCACATCACGTTGGCAGTGCGCCGGGTCTGTGCGCCGACGTTGTACTGGCTGAGGATGCGGCCGGTGGTGAGGATCAGCGGATGCTCGGCGTTGACCTTCTCGCTGGTCGGCACGTACTCGGTCAGCATGAAGCGACCCTTGCCGCGTACGAACTCGCCCACGTGCATCACCGGCGTGCCTTCCGGATGATCTTCGTTGCATGGCCACTGGATCGAGCCGAGCTGGTCGATCTTGTCGAAGCTGACGCCATGGAAGGTCGGCGTCAACCGCGCGATCTCGTCCATGATCTCGCTGGCATGGTGGTAGTTCATCGGATAGCCCATCGCCCGTGCCAGCTCCTGGGTGACCTCCCAGTCGGCGTAGCCGGCTTTCGGCGCCATCACCTTGCGCACGCGCGAGATGCGGCGCTCGGCATTGGTGAAGGTGCCGTCCTTCTCCAGGAATGAACTACCGGGCAGGAATACGTGGGCGTATTTGGCCGTCTCATTGAGAAACAGATCCTGCACCACGATGCACTCCATCGCGCTGAGTGCGGCGGTGACGTGCTGGGTATCGGGATCGGACTGGGCGATATCTTCGCCTTCGATATACAGGCCCCGGAAGCTGCCATCCAGTGCGGCTTCGAACATGTTGGGAATGCGCAGGCCCGGTTCGTCCAGCAGCGGCACGCCCCAGGCTTTCTCGAACAGCTCGCGTGTGGCCACATCGCTGACGTGGCGATAGCCGGGAAACTCATGCGGGAATGAGCCCATGTCGCAGGAGCCCTGCACATTGTTCTGGCCACGCAGCGGGTTGACGCCCACGCCTTCGCGACCGATGTTGCCGGTCGCCATGGCGAGATTGGCGATGGCCATCACCGCGGTCGATCCCTGCGCGTGTTCAGTGACGCCCAGGCCGTAATAGATCGCACCGTTGCCGCCGGTGGCGTATAGGCGAGCGGCACCACGGACGGCTTCAGCCGGCACGCCGGTCTGCGCTGCCATCGCTTCGGGGCTGTATTTTTCCTGGGCCACGAAAGTGCGCCACTTGGCAAACGCTTCCGGTTCGCAGCGCAGCGCCACAAATGCTTCGTCGACCAGGCCTTCAGTGACGATGACGTGGGCGAGTGTGTTCAACATCGCAACATTGGTGCCGGGTTTGAGCTTGAGGTGATAGTCCGCCTTGATGTGCGGCGTGCGCACCAGGTCGATCCGCCGTGGATCGATCACGATCAGCCTGGCGCCTGCGCGCAGGCGCTGTTTCATCTGTGAGCCGAACACCGGGTGAGCGTCGGTAGGGTTGGCGCCGATCACCAGCACCACATCGGTCTGTTCGATCGAATCGAAATCCTGCGTGCCGGCCGATTCACCCATCGTGGCCTTGAGGCCGTAGCCGGTCGGCGAGTGGCAGACGCGCGCGCAGGTATCGACGTTGTTGTTGCCGAAGCCGGCACGCACCAGCTTCTGCACCAGATAGGTTTCCTCGTTGGTACAGCGCGAGGACGTGATGCCGCCGATTGCATGCTTGCCGTAAGTGGCCTGCAGCCGTTTGAACTCGCCGGCTACATGGGCAAACGCCACTTCCCAGCTGACGATCTGCCATGGATCGGAAATTTTCGCGCGGATCATCGGGGTATTGATTCGATCCGGATGCGTGGCGTAGCCGATCGCAAAGCGGCCTTTCACGCAGGAGTGGCCGTGGTTCGCATGGCCATCCTTGTTCGGCACCATGCGCACGATCTCTTCGCCTTTCATCTCCGCGCGAAAGCTGCACCCGACGCCGCAATAGGCACAGGTAGTGATCACGCTGTGCTCGGCCTGACCTTTGTCGATCAGCGATTTCTCCGACAGCGTAGCCGTGGGGCAGGCCTGCACGCAGGCACCGCAGGAGACGCATTCGGAATCGAGGAAACGGTTGTCCTGGCTGGCGGCCACCTTGGAGTCGAAGCCGCGGCCCTGGATGGTCAGCGCGAACGTGCCCTGTACTTCGTCGCATGCGCGTACGCAACGCGAGCAGGCGATGCACTTGGACGGATCGAACGTGAAGTAGGGATTGGATTCGTCCTTGGCGACGAACAGCGGATTCGCTTCGCCTTGTTTCGTTTGCGCATGGACGTGGTTGGCGCCGTCGTAGCCGTAGCGCACTTCGCGCAGGCCGACCACACCGGCCATGTCCTGCAATTCGCAGTGGCCGTTGGCGGGGCAGGTGAGGCAGTCCAGCGGATGATCGGAGATGTACAGCTCCATCACGCCGCGGCGGATCTGCGCCAGCTTCGGCGTCTGCGTGCTCACCTTCATGCCGGCGCTGACCGGCGTGGTGCATGAGGCCGGATAACCCTTGCGTCCTTCGATCTCGACCAGGCACAGCCGGCACGAACCGAACGCTTCCAGCATATCGGTGGCGCACAGCTTCGGGATACGGATGCCGGCTTGCGCAGCGGCACGCATCACTGAAGTACCTTCGGCTACATGCAGCGTCCTGCCGTCGATCTGTAGCTCCACTGTCTTTTCAGACGTGGACCTGGGTGTGCCGTAATCGATTTCGACAATGGACAACATGGTGCAATTTCTCCTCGGAACCAGCCTTCAGCTCGTGACCTTCTCGGTAGCGCCTGAAAAATCTTCATGGAAATGATCCAGCGCACTAAGCACCGGGAACGGCGCCATGCCTCCCAGCGCACATAGCGAACCGCCCAGCATGGTCTGGCACAGGTCGCGCAATAAAATCTCGTTGCGCTCGCGCTCGGCCGCATCGCCGGCCACCATGCGATCGATGACTTCGACCCCACGCACCGAACCGATACGGCAGGGCGTGCACTTGCCGCAGGATTCGATCGCGCAGAATTCCATCGCATAGCGCGCTTGCGCCGCCATGTCGACGCTGTCATCGAACACCACGATGCCACCATGACCGAGCATGCCGCCGATCGCGATGAACGCTTCATAGTCGATCGGCGTATCCAGCTGCGATATCGGGATGTATGCGCCAAGCGGGCCGCCCACCTGTATCGCGCGCACGGGTCGACCACTCGCGGTGCCGCCGCCGTAGTCCTCGACCAGCTCGCGTAATGTGAGGCCGAAAGCGCGCTCGACCAGGCCTGGTCGCTTCAGATTGCCGGCCAATTGGATCGGCAGCGTGCCGCGCGACTTGCCCATGCCGAAGTTCTGGTAGAACGCGGAACCTTTGTCGAGAATGATCGGCACACTGGCCAGCGTCACCACGTTGTTGATCACGGTCGGTTTGCCGAACAGACCCTGGATCGCTGGCAGCGGTGGCTTGAAACGTACCTGTCCGCGCTTGCCTTCGAGACTTTCCAGCAGTGAGGTTTCCTCACCGCAGATATAGGCCCCAGCGGCCATGCGCACTTCCAGATGAAATGCCTTACCGCTACCGCGCACGTCGTCGCCAAGATAGCCGTCAGCTTCAGCTGCAGCGATCGCGGCCTCCAGCGCGCGCTGCGCGTGCGGATATTCAATGCGCAGATAGATGTAGCCATGGGTCGCGCCGACGGCCAGGCCAGCGATGGTCATGCCTTCGATCAGCACGAACGGATCGCCTTCCATGATCATCCGATCGGCATACGTTCCCGAATCGCCTTCGTCAGCATTGCAGACGATGTATTTCTGATCGGCATTGGCATCGAGGCAGGTCTTCCACTTGATGCCGGCAGGAAACGCGGCGCCACCACGGCCACGCAAGCCGGCATCGGTCACGGCCTTGACGACGTCGGCACCGCTCATGCTTAGTGCGGCTTCCAGCCCGCGATAGCCGCCGTGCGCACGATAGTCGCCCAGGCTGCGCGGATCGACGATGCCGACACGGGTAAAGGTCAGTCGTTGCTGGCTCTTCAGATAAGCGATGTCTTCGGTCGGCCCAAGCGCCAGCGCATGTTTGCCGGCGTGCAGGAAGTCCGCCTCGAACAGGGCAGGGACGTCCTCGCGTTGGACTGGTCCGTAGGCGAAGCGGCCAGCGGGCGTATCCACCTCCACTAGCGGTTCCAGCCAGTAAAGGCCGCGCGAGCCGTTGCGCACGATATGTACGTCGACGCCACGGTGCGTCGACTCGGTGCGGATGGCGTCGGCGACGGCTTCGGCACCCAATGAAAGTGCGCCGGCATCGTGCGGCACGTAAACCGTCATGCTCATGCTTGCTCCGCGGCCAGCCATGCGTCGAACCGCTCGGGCGTCAGCCGGCCTTTCAGTTCATCGTCGACCATGATCGCTGGCGAACAAGCGCACATACCGAGGCAGTAGACCGGCTCGAGCGAGTACGCGCCATCGTCGGTGGTCTGGTGAAAGTCTACGCCGAGGCGCTGTTTTATGTGTTTTTCCAGCTTAACGGCACCCATCGCCTGGCACGATTCCGCGCGGCACACATAGATCACCCGGCGGCCGGGTGGCTTGCTGCGGAAGAAGTGATAAAAACTGATGACGCCATGGATATCGGCGCGTGAAAGATTCAACTCGCGCCCAATCAGCGGCACGGAAATTTCCGGCACATAACCGAGCGCTTGCTGAACCCCATGCAGCACTGGCAGCAACGCGCCCGGCAGGTCCTTCAGCCGGGCCGTGACCTCCAGCACCGCTGCGCGGACATCCTCGGGGATGTCCGGCAGCAACGTGATATTTGCAGCACGTTTCACTTGCGTCACCTTCAAAACAGCGCGGCGGCCTTTGCCAAAGCAATATATAGACCAATCAGGAACGGGATGCCAACCGCCAGCCACGCGAGTACACCAGCCGCTCCAAAGCTTCCGCGGGCCGCCGTTTCGGCAGTGATGGTTACGCGATCTTCATGTTGCAGCGCTCGCTCGCGGGCAAGCTCCTGCTCGCTCATGAACACCGATTCCTTCACTGGTTTCACCAGCAAGTTGCAGATCAAACCCAGCAGGAGCAGGAACGCCATGATGTAAAGCGTGCGGTCATACACCAGGTTTTTGGCGACGCCTGCATCGATCTGCGTCTGCCGGATGGCGGCGATCAGGAAGGGGCCGATCACGCCAGCCGCCGACCATGCCGTTAATAGACGTCCGTGGATGGCGCCGACCATTTGTGTACCGAAAAGGTCCGCGAGGTACGCGGGTATGGTCGCGAAGCCGCCACCGTACATAGTCAGGATGACGCAGACGGTGGCCACGAACAGCCCGGCCAGCGCCAGATGTCCCCAGGTCGGCAACAGGCAGTACATGACAATGCCGAGCAGGAAAAATGTGTAATAAGTGTTCTTGCGGCCGATCCTGTCCGACAGCGACGCCCAGAAGATGCGCCCGAGGCTGTTGAACAGGCTGATCAAGCCGACCAAACCGGCCGCTGCCGCAACCACGGCCGCCTTCTGCGCGGGGCTGAGTTCCGCGGCAGCGTTTGTCAGCCCGACCAGCTTGCCGCCGAATACATCCTGGAACATCGGGCTGGCCATCGAGATCACCGAGATGCCCGCGGTGACATTGAGGAACAGCACGCCCCAGAGCAGCCAGAATTGCGGGGTCTTCCATACACGGTTCAGGTGAACGTGGCGACGGGTGATCATCGAGCTGCCATCGTCGCTGACGGGCGACACCCAGCCGGCGGGTTTCCAGCCGTTGGGGGATACACGGAAGCCCAGCGCGCCGCAGGCCATCACGACGAAATAGATGGCGCCCATCGCCATCAGCGTCGATGCCACACCTTGTGCGCTGACATTGGAAAAATGCTTCATCAAGGCCACCGCCAATGGCGCGCCGATCATCGCGCCGCCGCCATAACCCATGATGGCGAAGCCGGTTGCCATGCCGCGTCGATCAGGAAACCATTTGATCAGCGAGGACACCGGAGTGATGTAGCCCAGACCCTGGCCGACGCCACCGAGCACCCCACAGCCCAGATACACCAGCCAAAGCTGGTGTATCGATACGCCGATGCCGCCAAGCACCAGGCCACCGCCCCAGCACAAGGCAGCGATAAAACCGGCCTTGCGCGGTCCGGAATGCTCCAGCCAGCCACCCCACAGTGCAGCCGAGATGCCCAGCATCGCGATGAAAGTTTCGAAGATGTGGGTGACCTGCGGTACCGTCCAGTTGCAACTGGTGGTGGTGAGCGCGGCGAAGAAACCCAGGTTGGCGCAGACCGTCGGATCAGTGCCGCTGAGCAACTTGCTCATCGGCAGCCAGAAGACCGAAAAACCGTATGCCATGCCAATGCATAGATGGATTGCCAGCGCAGCGGGCGGCACCAACCAGCGGTTGAAGCGGGGCCCGGCGATAGTGCGTTCCCTGGAGAAGAATCCGGGCGAGCTTCCAGCTGCCCCATCCACGACATCTGTTTCCAGTTCCCGAGCCATACATACCCCCTTATGGTGGCCGGCATTGCGCCGGATATCAGGTTTCGATCCTATTGATTACACCGATATTTCAATGTTGCGCCAGTCGATCAAAGTCTTATGACAGCTGCATGACGTGCGCCTCTGTGGAGACAATGCCATGATGCGGCGAACTCTCTGCTTTCCTTTAATGCGGCGCAGCATTGCGCGCGAGGAGTCCTGATATGCGCATTCTTTCCGGTGGGTTGTTTGCTCTGGGCATGGTATTCGCGGCGCTGTCCGTGCGTGCCGCCGTCGATCAGCCTGGCGCAAATCCTGTTGCCGAAAGCCGACACATCACGGTGGCAGCGGCGGCGGATCTGCACTACGCGATGGACCACGTCATCGCCGACTATCGTCATGACCATCCTGGCGATGTCATCGACGTGGTGTACGGAGCGTCCGGCCAGCTGCTGACGCAGATCGAGCAGGGCGCGCCGTTCGAACTTTTTTTTTCGGCGGATAGCGATTACCCCAAACAGCTCACTGCACATGGCGATGCCGGTGGGCAACCGGTGCCCTACGCGGTAGGTCGCATCGTGTTGTGGAGCGCCAGCATCGACATGCGCGGCGTGCAGCTAGCCGACCTGGCGCAGCCGCGCTTCGGCCGCATCGCGATCGCCAATCCGCAACACGCACCGTATGGAAAACGGGCCGAACAGGCGCTGCGTAGTGCAGGTGTCTGGGATCAGCTGCAGCAGCGGCTGGTCTATGGCGAGAACATCGCGCAGACGGCGCAGTTCGCGCAAAGCGGGAACGCCCAGGTCGGCATCATCGCGCAATCGCTGGCGCTGGATCCGGCCATGGCCAAGGGCAGCTATGCGCTGGTGCCGCCAGGCGCCTACGAACCGTTGCAGCAGAGTTTCGTGTTGACCAAACGAGGTGCCGACAACGCCTTGGCGCAAGATTTCGCGCATTTCATGCAGAGCGCGCAGGCGCGCTCCATCCTCGCGCGTTACGGTTTCACCCTGCCAGGTGCAGATCACTGAGCGACGACGATGCCGCTACTGTCGACGCAGGATCTGCAGGCGTTTGGACTGACCTTGCGGTTAGCCGCGACGGTCACCGCCGTGTTGCTGCTGCTCGGCACCCCGCTGGCGTGGTGGCTCGCACAGACGCGTTCGCGCTGGCAACGGCCCATCGCAGTCGTGGTTGCGCTGCCGCTGGTGCTGCCGCCGACCGTGTTGGGCTTCTATCTGCTGCTGTTGCTTGGCCCTCATGGTGCGGTGGGCCGGTTGATCGCGGCGATGGGATGGTCGGCGCTGCCGTTTACTTTTGGCGGGTTGGTGGTCGCCTCGGTGGTGTATTCCTTGCCATTTGTGGTGCAGCCATTGCTCAACGCGTTTGAGGCGATCGGGGCGCGGCCGCTGGAAGTTGCTGCCTGCCTGCGTGCGAGTCCACTCGATCGCTTTTTCTCCGTCGCGTGCCCGATGGCGCTGCCCGGATTCATTACGGCAGCCGTGCTTGGTTTCGCACACACGATGGGGGAATTCGGTGTCGTGCTGATGATTGGCGGCAACATCCCGGGTAAGACACGGGTGCTGTCGATGCGGATCTTCGATCACGTCGAGGCGGGTGAATATCTGCAGGCCCATACGTTGTCGCTGTGCCTGCTGGTGTTCTCGTTCGCGGCGTTGCTGGCGATGTCGTTATTGCGCCCGCGCAGGCAAGAACGTGACTGAGTTGCTGGCGCCAAACCCTCGACAAAGGGACGATTCCCGTGGCCTGGAGGCTACGCTGGCATGGCGCCGTGGCGCCCTGGCGATCGAGCTCGACATCGCGCTGCCAGTACGCGGGATCACCGCGCTGTTCGGTCCCTCCGGCGCTGGCAAGACCAGCTGTCTTCGCGCGATTGCGGGGCTGGATCGTGGTAGCAACGGCACGGTAAGCCTCGGCCATGAAGTGTGGCAGGACAGTGCACAGCGGCTGTTCGTGCCGTCGCATCGGCGCCGGCTTGGCTATGTCACACAGGAAGCCAACCTGTTCGTGCATCGCTCGGTGAGCGGCAATCTGGACTATGGCTATCGACGCGCCGGACGGCCGAAACATATCGATCGAGATGCGTTGATCGACCAGTTCGGTTTGCGGCCTTTGCTTGGGCGACGCGTCGATGCACTTTCTGGCGGCGAACGCCAGCGCGTCGCGATTGTCCGTGCGCTGTTGTCCGACCCGTCGTTGCTGTTGTTTGACGAGCCGCTGTCGGCACTCGACACCACCGCGCGCAGCGATCTGCTCGGCCAGCTGGAAACCCTGCATGCGGCCTTGGCGGTGCCCATGATCTACGTCAGCCACGCGATCGACGAAGTCGCCCGATTGGCAGATCACCTGGTGTTGCTGGACGCCGGTCGTGTAGTGGCGCAGGGGCCACTGCAGGCAACACTTACTCGCCTTGATCTGCCTGCGGCGCTGGCTGAAGCCGTCGGCGCGGTGATCGAAGGCACCGTGGTTGGCCACGACGCGCATGATCATCTCACCGAGCTGGCATTCGCTGGCGGCACGCTGCTGATACCGCGTCGCGGCGATGTGGTCGGCCAACGACTGCGCTGCCGCATCGGCGCACGCGACGTGGTGTTGACGCATGAACGGCAGAGCGGCAGCAGTGCGTTGAATCAGCTCCGCGCGCGGGTGGTCGCGATGGCCGGGGCGGATCATCCGTCACAATGTCTGGTGCAACTCGACGCAGGCGGCAGCGTGCTCTTGGCGCGCATCACGCAACGTTCCTGGCATGCGCTCGCGCTCGCGCCGGGCAGCGAGGTGTGGGCACAGGTCAAAGCGGTGGCGCTCGGTACCTGATGCGATGTCGGTACGCGCCGTTGCGGTTGTCAAAGCTCATTCGTGCCGCCATGATTTCCTTCTACGGCGCCTTGGCGCCATGCCGCAACCGTGCAGGCCATCGTCTCGATGAATGAGCTGATCAGTGTTGCCGAAGCCGAAGCCCTGATTGCCCGGCACATGCCGACGTACGGCACCGAACGGGTGGGGCTGGACGAAGCGGTTGGCCGCATCCTGCGCGAGCCGATCCACGCCGAACGGGACCAGCCACCGTTCGATCGCGTGATGATGGACGGCATCGCCTTGCGCTGGAGCGAGTCGCTGCCGAGCAGTTTCACGTTGTGTGGTGCACAGCTGGCCGGCATGGCGGCGCAAACGCTCGTCGATGAGGGCTCCTGCATCGAAGTGACCACCGGCGCGATCGTGCCGAACGGCTGTGATTGCGTCGTGCCGGTCGAGCAGACGCGGCGAGAGGCCGATCGCTATGTGCTGGCCGAAGGCTATCAACCGGCACCTCGCCAGTTCATTCATCCGCGCGGCTCCGACTGCCTGAGTGGCGCATTGTTGCTGGACGCCGGCATCCGTATTGGCGGGCCGGAAATGGCGGTGCTTGCGGCGAATGGTGTTACCCACGTCGAGGTCGCCATCGTGCCCTCGGTCGCCGTGATTGCGACCGGCGATGAGCTGGTGGATGTCGGGGCATCGCTCGGTGAAGGGCAGATCCGGCGTTCCAACGATCGCGCGCTGGCTGCCGCGCTGCGCGTCCGGGGTTTTGATCGCGTGTCGCTGAGCCAGGTCGCCGACGATCTCGCCGCGACCATCGCCATACTCGACACGCTGCTGGCGGGGCACCAGGTGCTGATCCTGTCCGGCGGCGTTTCGATGGGACAGCGCGATCATGTGCCGGCCGCACTCGACGCGCTCGGCGTGCGCTGCGTGTTTCATCGCATCGCGCAACGGCCGGGCAAACCGATGTGGTTCGGCATCGGGCCGCAAGGGCAGGCAGTGTTCGCGTTGCCCGGCAATCCGGTCTCGGCGCTGGTCTGTGCGATTCGCTATGTGATGCCGGCGCTGCTGGCGTCCATGGCAACCGCCATGGAGCCGCCAGAGCATGTTTGCCTGGACGCGGCGGTCGACACCAACCCCAATTTGACGTGCTTTGTGCCTGTGCACGTGCAGCATGACTTGTCCGGCAGGGCGATGGCGCATCCGGTGCCTTCGCGGACCTCGGGCGATTTTTCCTCACTGCCGCGCACCCATGGTTTCGTTCAGTTGCCGCCTGGCCAGAACATCGCTGTAGCCGGCACGGCGGCGGCGTTCTATCGTTGGTGACATGAGCTCCCACAACGCCAACGCGAATCCACCGACTGCCGCCGAATTGCCGCGGGATCGCCTCGGCCGGGCGCTGCACGACCTGCGTATCTCGGTGATGGACCGCTGCAATTTCCGTTGCCCGTATTGCATGCCCGAGGCGACCTACGGCGAGCATTTCGAATTTCTGCGCAACGATGAGCGCCTGAGTTTCGACGAGATCGAACGGTTGTGCCGACTGGCCGCGCAGCTGGGTGTGAGCAAGCTGCGTCTCACAGGCGGCGAACCGCTGTTGCGTCCCAAGTTGGCGCATCTGGTCGCGCGATTGCGGCACATCGACGGCATCAAAGACCTGGCGATGACTACCAACGGCGTGCTGCTGTCCCGCCACGCCGTCGAGCTGCGCGATGCCGGTCTGGACCGTATAACGGTGAGCCTGGATACGCTCGATCCGGCGCTGTTTCATCGCATGAGCGGAGGGCGCGGCGCACTCGATGATGTGCTGGCTGGCATCGATGCGGCGCAGGCAGCCAGCTATCCACATGGGGTCAAGCTCAACACGGTGGTGCAGCGTGGCGTCAACGAACACACCGTGATCGATCTGGTCGAGCGCTTCCGCGGTAGTGGCATCGTGGTTCGCCTGATTGAATATATGGATGTCGGCAATCGCAACGACTGGACGCCCGATGATGTGGTGCCGTCGCGGGAACTGATCGAACGTATCGACGCACGCTGGCCGCTGGAGGCCATACCGGCGCGGTACGTCGGCGAAGTCGCCACGCGCTACCGCTTCCGCGATGGAACCGGCGAGATCGGCGTGATCTCCTCGGTCAGTGAACCGTTCTGCGGCAGCTGCACGCGTGCCAGGCTGTCGTCAGAAGGCATGCTCTATACCTGCCTGTTCGCGACCCAGGGCACCGATTTGCGCGGGCCGCTGCGCGCTGGCGACAGCGACGAGCAACTGCTCGATCGCCTGCGTGACGTGTGGCTGCGGCGTGCCGACCGCTACAGCGAGGAGCGCACCGAGCGACGTAACAGCGCCCGCCGTAAAATTGAAATGAATTACATCGGAGGATAGATGAAGCTTTCGCACGTCGACGAGTCGCAACAGCCACGCATGGTGGATGTCGGCGCCAAGGCCGTCACCCATCGCACGGCGCAGGCGCGTGCGCGGGTGACGTTTCCGACGGAGGTGGCCGATGCACTGCACGCGGCAGGCTACGTCACGCCGAAGGGTGCCGTTTTCACCGTAGCGCACATCGCCGGCGTGATGGGGGCCAAGGCCACCTCGCAGCTGATTCCGCTGTGCCATCCGCTGAGCCTGGACAAGTGCGATATCGCGATTCACATGGACGGCTGCGATGCACTGATCGACTGCACCGTCTCGTGCCGCGGCAGCACCGGGGTGGAGATGGAGGCACTTACTGGCGCCAGCATCGTTGCGCTGACGATCTACGACATGTGCAAGGCGATGTCGCACGACATCGTCATCGGTGAGATCCGCCTGTTGAAGAAAACCGGTGGCAAACACGATATCGATCACGCTGCTGGCGGGAGCAAGGCATGAGCGAGATGGCTGCGCCGCCGATCTACGGTTTGCTGCTATCCGGCGGTGCCAGCCGGCGCATGCAGCGTGACAAGGCGCAGCTCGCCTATGCCGGCGAGCCGCAGCTGCTGCGCGCGTGGCGTCTGCTCGAAGCGGTGACCGAGCGTGCCTTTGTCTCGGCGCGCAGCGAGCAATCCGACGATCCGTTGCGTGCCGGTCTGCCACAGATCGTGGACCGCTACGATGCCATCGGACCTGCTGCCGGCATCCTCTCCGCACAGGACACATATCCAGATGTCGCCTGGCTGGTGCTTGCCTGCGACCTGCCACTGCTCGACGAGACCACCTTGCGCAGGCTGATCGAAGCACGCGACCCCGCTACCGACGCCACCGTTTTCGCCAGCCGTTTCGATGATCTTCCCGAGCCGTTGTGCGCGTTGTGGGAGCCCTCCAGCCATGCGTTGCTCAAGGAGCGTGTCGATAGCGGGAGTTATTGTCCGCGCAAGGCACTGATGATGTCTCGCATCACGCTGCTGCCTGCGCCTGGTAACGCACTGGACAATATCAACACCCCGGAAGAATTTGCCCAGATGCAGCATCAGCTGGGGTCGCAACCATGACCACGGTGACCTTGCAGTACTACGCGCAACTGCGCGAGCAGGCCGGCACCAGCATCGAGCAACTGACGACGTCGGCGGCCTCATTGCGCGAGTTATACGATGAGCTGCGCACGCGCCACGGATTCTCGCTGACGTCTGATGCGCTCAAGGTAGCGGTGAACGCGCAGTTCAGTGACTGGGGCAGGGCACTTGGCGAGGGCGATACCATCGTATTCATTCCACCGGTGGCTGGCGGATGAAACACTTCAGCCTGTCCAGCGTAGCGTTCGATCCCGCGCAACTGCGTACAACGTTGCAGCATCCAGGCAGCGGCGGCTTCTGCACGTTCGAGGGCTGGGTACGCAACAGCAATGAAGGCCGCGCAGTAGACGGGCTTGAATACGAGGCTTACACCGAGCTGGCGCTGGCTGAAGGCGAGCGCGTCGTCGAAGAGGCGCTCGTCCGTTACGGCGTCCTCGCGGCGCATTGCATGCATCGCACCGGGCATTTGAAAGTCGGCGACCTCGCGGTATGGATCGGCGTCAGTGCCGCACATCGTGACGAGGCGTTTCGCGCATGCCGCTACATCATCGACGAGATCAAGCATCGGCTGCCGATCTGGAAGAAAGAACACTACCTCGACGGTGATACCGCGTGGGTAGCTTGCGCGCATACGCATCGCGCGCATGAACACGAACATGCGCATGAGTTTGCATCGCGCACGCCAGCAGCAGAGACGGCCTTCGCGCCGGACTACTCGCGCCAGACGCGCCTGCGCGATGTCGGCGAAGCGGGCCAGGCGAAACTCGCTGCCGCACGGGTGCTGGTGATCGGCGCCGGCGGTCTCGGCTGCCCGGTACTAGCGTATCTGGCGGGCGCCGGTGTCGGCACGCTTGGCATCGTCGACGGCGATCGCCTCGACGCCAGCAACCTGCATCGGCAGACGCTGTATGACGCGCACGACATTGGCGAGCTGAAGGTGCAGCTGGCCGCCAAGCGCATCGCCGCACTCAATCCAACCGTTGTCGTACAGACCTTCGCCGAGCCGCTGCACGCCGGCAACGTGGCCGAAGTGTTCGCGCAGTACGACCTGGTGATCGAGTGCACCGACGACATGCACAGCCGCTATCTGTGCAACGACGCGGCCGTGCTTACTGGCACGCCGTTGATCCTCGCCAGCGTCTACCAGTACGAGGGCCAGCTGCAGGTGGTCACCGCCCAACCCGGCGCGCCATGCCTGCGTTGTCTGTGGCCGCAGGAGCCTGCGCCCGGCATTGCTGGCAGCTGCGTCGAATCGGGCGTGCTCGGTCCCGTAGTCGGTGTGCTGGGCGCGATGCAGGCGACGGAGGCGCTGAAGCTGCTGCTCGACCTACCGCGCCCGACCGACCACGCGTTGCTGCTGGTCAACCTGCTCGAAGGCAGTACCCAGCGCCTGCCGATCGATCCGGCGCAGGGCTGTGTGTTGCACGGGGGATGCGTCGAAGTGGCGCGCCATGCATTGGCACAGGCCCAGGATGAACGCGCGGTGGACCTCGCTTTCGAGCGCCTCGGCGATGCCATCGCTGCCGGCTACACCCTGGTCGACGTACGCGAACTGGATGAGATAGCCGCGCAACCGCTGCCGGTGCCGTCGCGGTCACTGCCTTTCGCGCAGATCGAAGCGCGTGCCGGCGAACTCGCGCAGGGGCGCGTGCTACTGGTTTGCGCCACCGGCCGGCGCAGCGGACATAGCGCACGCAGCTTGCGCGAGAAGGGCATGCACAATATCCATTCGCTGGCCGGCGGAATTGCCGCCATGGCGTCTGCACGCGATCAGGTGCCTGGCGCAGCCAACGACTACCGTCCATGATCGACTACGCCCAAGCTTTGCAGCGCCTGCTCGCGCAGGTTGCGCCGCTACCCGGCGAATACGGCGCGATCTGCGAAGTGACCGGTCGCGTGCTGGCCACCGATATTCGTAGCCCCATCGCGTTGCCCTCGTTCGACCATGCCGCGATGGACGGCTATGCGCTGTGCGCACGCGAACCGCTGGTCGCCGGTTCCGAACATGTCGTGCATGGATCGCAAGCGGCTGGCCAGGCGAGCAAGGCAGGCGCGGTCGGCGCATGGGAAATCATGACTGGTGCCTCCCTGCCTGATGGATGCGATGCGGTGATCGCGGTGGAGCGCACCGAGCTGCTGTCGACCCAGCCCGATGGCACGCCCGGTCGTATCCGGCTGCTCGAACCGCTGGTGGCCGGCATCAACGTGCGGCACATTGGCGCTGACGTGGCAAAAGGCTCGACCGTGCTCACCGCTGGTACGCGCGTCGAAGCTGCGCACATCATGCTGCTTGCTGCGCTGGGTTTGGCACGGGTCGACGTGGTGCGTCGCCCGCGCATCGCAATCATCTGCACTGGCATGGAATTGCAGGCCGATCCCTCGCAGCCGCTGGCCGATGGTCATATCCACAATTCGAACGGCCCGTATCTTGTCGCCGCACTCACTATGGCCGGCGCAAAGGTGCTGTCGTGCGAAACGGTGGACGACACCGCGACGACCTTCACCGAAGCGTTGCAGCGCTCCGTGGAAGCTGGCGCCGACCTGGTGATCAGCACCGGCGCGGTATCGATGGGTCGCTACGATTTCGTGCCTGATGCACTGCGCCGCTTCAGCGCGCAGCTACTGTTCCACAAGGTAGCGATTCGCCCCGGCAAGCCACTGCTGTGCGCAAAGTTGGCGAATGGGCCGTTGATCCTCGCATTACCCGGTACGCCGATGGCGGTGGCCGTGGGTTTTCGTTTCTTCGTGGTGCCGGCATTGCGTAGCATGGCTGGGCAGGGTATCGAGTCGCCATTGCACGCCGTGCTCGACACGCCGCAACAACCCAAGGCTGGCTTGCGTCACTTCCTGCGAGCCAACTTGCATCAGGACGCAGAAGGTCAACTCCATGCCAGCGTGCAGAGCCAGCAGCAGCCGTTTCGCATCCGGCCATTTGCCAAGGCCGATGGCTGGCTCGTACTGCCTGAAGACGCCGGCGACTGTGCGGCCGGCAAGTGCGTAGAGATCATCAGCCTGGAACCCGGCACGACGCCCCACATCCGCCCATCGCATTGATCCGCCGAAGCCACGGAACCCGCGCATGAAATTACAGATCGAAGGCCAGAAGCTGCGTGTACGCATTGACGAGGCTGAATTGGCGCGACTGCTGGCGGGCGAGACATTGCAGGCGCGGACAGGCTTCGCCGATGCCTTCGCGATTCGCTTTGCGCTGCGGGCAACGCAGGGTAACGATGCGGTGTTCTGCGGTCAGGCGGACGCCTGGCAGATTCGTTTGCCCGAAGCAGCCTTGCGCGAGCATGCCGCGCGTCTGCCTACGCGTGAAGGACTCCGCTACACGCTGGCAGGGAAGGCGATCGAAGATTCGCTGGAACTGCTGTTTGATGTGGATGTACGCGATAGCGTGCGGCACCGTAGATCTTCGTGATTTCCGGGCGGCGTGAATCGCCGGGCGAATGACCACGACGTAGCCTCGGCGCCTTTTGCGGCGCACTATCGGGCATCCGTCTCAGTCGTCTAGCCGGCAACGAGGTACTTGAACACGAAGACGGGTGTGTGGACTTGTAGCAAACTCTCCTGCTATCCAGGTAGTAAGCCAGTCCTCGAGGAAACGGTTATGGACCGCATCGACGCCATGAAAGTGTTCGTAGCAGCGCTCGATGAGGGCAGCCTCGCCGGTGCCAGCCGCAAGACGGGCCGGTCGGCAGCAGCAGTAAGCAGGGCGATCGCCTTTCTCGAATCGCATGTCGGTGTGCCGCTGCTGCACCGGACCACGCGCTCCATCAAGCTGAGCGAGGCTGGCGAACGATACGCGGTGGCTTGCAGAAAATTGCTCATGGATCTGGAGGAGGCGGACCGGAGCGCAGCAGGGGAACGCTCGGTGCCTCACGGCACGCTGTCAATCACTTCCACGTTGTTCGCGGGCGTGGAGTTTCTGCGTCCCATCGTTGATGCCTTCATGGATGAATACCCCACCGTCAGCATCCGCATGCATATGCTGGAACGGCCGGTCAATTTGATCGATGAAGGAATGGATCTGGCCCTGCGCATTACGCATCTTGCTGATTCGAACCTGGTCGCTCATCGCGTAGGAGAGGTTCGCAAAGTCGTCGTGGCCTCGCCACGTTATCTGGCGACGCACCCGCATATCCTCGAGCCTGCTGATCTGGCCAAGCACCAGATCGTTGCCATGGCGCATATGGGGCTCGAATCGTGGAGCTTTCCTGCCCTGGAGGGGTCATCGGTCCCTCGCTCCGTTTCATTCACGCCGCGCCTGGTGGTCAACAGTGTGCGGGCTGCCGTGGCGTCGACGGTCGAAGGCCATGCCCTGACGCGTCTGCTTTCCTATCACGTGGCCTCCGAGATCAGCCAGGACTTGCTGCGCATCGTCCTGGCCGATGCAGAGCCTTCGCCGATTCCCGTGCATCTCGTATCGCCGCATGGACGTCTGGCGGTGCCGAAGGTGCGCGCTTTTGTCGACTTTGCTTTGCCGCGCTTACGCGCGCAGTTTTCCCGGCTATCGAAGGAGGCTGAGGTACTACCTGAGGTGCCAGCGCCACCGCGGCGCAAAAAAGTGCCTGCCAAATAGCAAGGATTAGCCAATCCAAGGCGTGCCTTGGATGAGAGACCAGGGGCATCCAGGCGGCCCTATCAGCGTGCAAGCGTAAGACTTAGCTGCGCCTGAGCTAGCTCTGCCTGCTGTGCTGCGAGCGACGCTACGACGATGGCCAGGTGGCTTTCTTGCATCCTGTGGAAGAGTGGCTGCCGGACAACGGGTATTCATTGCCCACGTGTAGAAGCCCACCATGTGACCACGCGATCACCTGGAGGGATTCCCTCATGAAACTGCATTTTATCGCCGCGGCACTGGTTACCGGCGGCATGGCAATGACCAGTGTGGCCCTTGCCGGCGAGTCAACGCCAGCGTCCTCGGTGCAAGCCGGTGGGCAGCATACGGCTGCGGCCGCAGCGAAGCAGGAAATCTGGATCAGGCGGGTCACGCCCGAATACTGGCGCGTCACGCTGAACAATCCGCCGTTCAACATCTTCGGGCCCGAAACCATTCCGCAGTTGAGCGATGTCGTCACCCAAATCGAGAACGATCCCAAGCTCAAAGTGGTGGTGTTCGACAGTGCGGTCCCCGGGTTCTTCCTCACGCATTACAACTTCGATCCGCCGCTTTCAGCCACGACCAGCCTGCCGCCCGGCCGAACCGGCTTGCCGCCCTTGCCCGACGCACTGGTGCGACTGAGCCGCGCTCCGGTGGTATCCATCGTCGAGATCCGCGGACGCGCCAGTGGTGTTGACAGCGAACTGTCCCTGGCGAGCGACATGCGTTTCGCCAACCGCGAGAAAGCCATCCTGTCGCAATTCGAAGTCGGCGCCGGCTTCACCCCGGGCGGTGGCCCGATGGCGCGGCTTCCGCGCTTGATTGGCCGCGGACGTGCGCTTGAGATACTGCTCAGTGGCGAAGATATCGACGGCGATCTCGCCGAGCGATACGGCTATGTCAACCGCTCGCTTCCTGACGCTGAGCTAGGCCCCTTCGTCGATGCGTTGGCCAGGCGCATTGCCACGTTCGACAAGCAGACCATCGCCGACATCAAACAACGAGTGAACATTTCCACCTTGCCTGCGGATGCGGAGCTCGGCGCGGAGTGGAATTCATTCATCACCTCGGTGCAGCGCCCGGCGGCGCAGCAGAGGATCACGCGACTGATGAAGCTCGGGTTGCAGACCAACCCGGACGTCGAGGAGCACCTCGCGCATTACACCGGCCTAATTGGCGAGCCATCCCGCTGATTTATTTCCCAGGGCGTCGGGAAGTCCCGGCGCCAAACGGGGTCTCTATCCACAACCGACGAGGGTATTTACTTGAGCACACAACACGAACGCACCCTGCATCTGCAGGTGGTATCGGACATGATCTGTCCCTGGTGTTTCAACGGCAAGCGCAGCCTTGACCAGGCGCTGGAAATCCTGGCCGCGCAAGGAGTGAACGTCGAAGTCGAATGGCTTCCGTACCAGCTTAATCCGACCATGCCGGCGGAAGGCATGGACCGGAAGGAATTTCGCACGAAGCGCTTCGGCTGGGACAACGCGCTGGCCATGGATGCGCGGGCCGTGGAAGCCGGTCGTCGCACGGGTGCCGAGTTCAATTATCAACTGCAGACCCGCACACCCAACACGATGGCCTCCCATGCGCTTGCACGATTGGCCCACGTCGAAGGTGGCGCTGCCCTGCAAGGAAAGGTTGTCGACGCCTTGTTTGCTGCCTATTTCACTCATGGCAAGGACATCAGCGACCAAGCCGTGCTCGAACAGATCGCCGATGATGCGGGGATGGAGCCGGGTGCCTTCCAGCGTTCACAGCAGAGTCACGCCGAGGTGCGCGAGCTGGACAACGCGATTCGTTCGGTGGGTTTGAGCAGCGTGCCCAGCTACATGGTAGACGGCCGGCTGTTGTTCAGTGGCTCGCAGGATGTCAATGGCTATGTGCGGCAACTCGCCAGTGCGGTAAACAGCAGGGCTTGAACCAGCGGCCCGCTTGATGCCGATGGCAGACCCCGTTGCTGGCTACGCCAACGACGGGGAACCCTGGTCACTGGCGTCGAGCTATGTGGCTGCCATCGGTGTGTCCACAGGTCTTCCGGCCAGCCACAATGCTAGGTTCCTGACGTAGCGTTCAATCGAACGCTGCGCCTCCGGTGCGTGCGCAAGGGCATCGCCAGGAGCTTCGCTGACGAAACTAGGTGCGCCCATGGACGGGTTCCAGTTGTAATCGGTGAAATGATGGAAGGTGGATTGGGCAATCGCCGGTCCACCCTCGGACGACGGCTCGAACGCGACCGCAAGATTGAATTCCGTCTGACTCAGTTTGCTGCGTCCCTTGGCGATCACCCGCGCGGACGGATCATTGGCTGGCTTGTCGACAGCACCTTCATGCGGATGCGCGGGCAATGAATGCAGCGCACCATCCGGTGAATCCGGATCGGTCAGCACCGGATGTAACGGCCCGCTGATGCTGATGTGCTGGAAATCGCCGTTGGCACCGGAGTGGTAGTTGGGCCACAAGATATCGGTCGTGAAGGTGTCATCGACATGATGGTGCGACGCGTCGGGATCAGGGTTCTTCGTATGGAAGAAATGCGCGGCGCCCACCCCGCCCAGCGTGCACACCGAGCAGCCCAGATCCATGTGATCACGCGTCACCAGCAAACCACCGCCGCGTTGGCGGAAGCGGGTGATCGCCTCGCAATCTTCGGGGGTCAGACCGTCCCCCGTATCGACAGCAAAGAGCCACATCTCGTTGAATGACGAGGTATCCAACGTCGACAGGACGCTATCGGGGGTGCCGGGAGGATCGCGGTCGCGTGCAACGACTTCGAACAATGAGTCGCCGTCGGTGTCGCGCAGATCTGCGAGATAGTCGCGCAGCAAACTGAAGCGGCCGATATGCCAGTCGTCCTCGACGGTGGGAATGGTGGTCTGTAACAGGATCCGCATGGGTGTCGTCATGGCGATGAAACCTGGGTCAGTAATAGCGCGGGATCGGACCAAGCTGCGGTGTCATGCGATCGCGCAAATCGAGCATGACTTTATCGATATAGCACCAACCCCAGCCCTCCGGTGGATCGTAGCCTTCGATGATCGGATGCTGGCTGGCATGAAAATGCTTGGTCGCATGTCGGTTCGGCGAGTCGTCGCAGCAACCCACGTGTCCGCAGGTGCGACAGATGCGCAGGTGCAGCCAGACGTCTCCGGACTTGAGACACTCTTCGCAACCGCGCGCACTTGGCGTGACATCCTGGATCGAAGCTTGATGGCTGCAACGGCTGGTCATCGGAAACTCCGTCGATGGCGGAAGAGGCACCGCGGCTATCATAGGCCGACCTGAGGGCACGGGTGTGTAGATGCGGTAGATGCAGGGGACGAAATGTCCGGTGGCGTGTCTTATTTCCGCCAGGCGTGCATGATCCTCAGCAATATATAGTTGGAAGGGTAGCCCAGTCGGTTTGACGGCCTGGGCACGCAATAGGCCTTGCCGCTGTATATCGGTACCCATGACCCAGAGGGAACGACGCCATGCTGAAGACCTCGATGAAGTTGGCTGTCACCGTTTTTCTGGGGACATGTCTCGCCTTTCCCGTTTGCGCCGCGCAGCCATCGGCGGGGCCACCGAGTACACTGTCCGTCCAGGTTATGGTGGCTGGAAAGACAGCCCACACATTCACTGAAAGCGATCTGGCGAGTCTGCCGCGCAGCAGCGTCGTCGCCAGCGTGCATGACGAACCGCCGAGTCGATGGGAGGGTGTTGCCTTGGCCGAGCTTTTGCGGCGTTCAGGTGCACCCATGGACAAGCAGTTGCGTGGGCACGAAATGGCCAAGTTCGTTCGCGTCACCGGGGCCGATGGCTACCAGGTGGTGTTCAGTCTGACTGAGCTGGATGCAGCTTTCGGTAATCGCGACGTGCTCGTGGTCGACCGGCAGGATGGCCATCCGCTATCCGAAAAGGACGGTCCATTGCGGCTTGTTGTAGCGGGTGACAAGCGACCAGCCCGCTGGCTTCGTGAACTGGAAACCATTGAGGTGGTTGATGGTTCTTCCGGGCCTGGCCATTCATCGGTTGGTACGCCGGCCAGTTCCGGCCCATAAGTACGAATCGGGATAAGCGCGGCCGCGTTACCGATATCCGATCATATGCCGGCGTACCACTCATAGCCCTGGTCTTCCCAGTACCCACCCTTGCCGCCGCCGATCGCATCAAAGGAGCGGACCAACTCGATCCGGCTCAGGTATTTTGCCTGCTTGTAGCCAAGCTGGCGGCCAAGGCGTAGGCGCAACGGCGCCCCATAGGGTATCGGCAAGGGTTGGTCGTTCAGGGCGAATGCCAGCAGCGTCTGCGGGTGCCGCGCCTCGCCGATATCCACGCTTTCGTAATAAGGCGTGTCCACGTCCATATCGTCAAAGCAGTGGAACACGACGAAGCGTGCTTGCGGATCGACCCCGACATGGTCGAGCACGGCAGACAGCAGCGTGCCCTGCCACTTACCAATAGCGCTCCAGCCTTCCACGCAATCGTGCCGGGTGATTTGCGTGCGTGTATCGAGTTTCTTCAGGTCGTCGATCGTTAGCATGGCCGGTCGATCGACCATGCCATCCACCCGCAGCTTGTAGTCGCGGAACTGATTTGCCATCAAGGTCTGATAGGCCGGCGTAGTGGGCATCGTGGTGCCGTTGGCATGGAATACGGGGGAGATGTCAGCCTCGGTATACTCCTTCGCCATGCTGCTGGAGGGCGACAGCAACGCCTGTACGCGACGGTTCAAACCCTCGGCGCTGTCGAGTACTTTGGGTCCCCAGCTGCTCTGCGAGATGCGGTCGCAGCCGGCGATGACGATGCCCGCCGTGCCCATGATGATCATGCGCAGGAACGAACGACGGTCACTCATGGGGTGGCTCCTCAGCAGTGGCCGCCCTGGCCGGCGTGGATTCATCGATACTGCCGGTGTCGACCCCTTCGGTATGAGCCCCAGCGGTGTCAATTCCGCCAGTATCAACTCTGTAGTAGCCGGTAATCATGCCGCGCAGCTGGTTGAAAACGCCGCTGATCAGCACCTCGAAGACATGGATCAGCACGAACGCGACGAACGCCCAGGCGATGATGAAATGGATAGTGCGTGCCGACTGGCGGCCACCGACGGCCTCGACCAGGGGGGAGAGAACCGCATCCATGCGCGGCGACATCGCCAGGCCCATCAGCACGATCCCAACACCGAAAACGAAGATGACGGTGAGGTAGGCCAGTCGCTGCAGGATGTTGTAGCGCAGCGCCTCTGCGCCGCGGGGATGCTTGAATCGGAGGTGGTCGATGATCGAGCGGCCGATGCCGCGCCAGTCAGCACCAGTGGGCCACAGATCGCGTTGCAGATGCCGCCTGGCCAGGGAATAGCCGACGTAGCAAAGCCCGTTGAGCACAAACACCCAGGCGAAGAAGAAATGCCAGCGCCGTCCCATAGCCAGCCAGCCCGGACCCGGCACGGTGAGCCAGGACGGGAAGCCGCGTACGATGGGTGTGCCATCGCTGCCTTTGGAGACGCCCAGCACGCCCGTGGTGTTGAAAGGGTGGTGGCCGATGCGGGTGGTGCCGACGAGGTTTCCCGCCGAATCCCGGTGGGCTGCTAGCGACAGGAGTTGCTTGCCCTCGTCGGATCGATTGCCCCAATAAAGGTTCGGATGCGCATTGAAGATCTGCAGCCCGCTGAAGAACATCAGGGTCAATGCGATGACGTTGATCCAGTGCATGATCCGGATCGGCAGGCTATGCCGGTAGACCCATTGACGGGATGGTGCCGGCGGTTCGGGCGCAGGCGCATCGATGTCGGTAACCGCTACGCTTTCTGTATTCACGACCATGCGCCCCGGCAAAGCAAGTGGAACAGATCGGCGACCATCGTATGGTACTCGCGCTTTCCCGTTGCCATGACGCCCCTCCGCTGATACCGGCAAGCACTGACTCACATTCGGCCACGTGACTGAAGCTGGCTCGGTCGTTGTCCGAATCGGACCGGACTATTCTTGCTTCGTTGCCACGACGCTTGCGGTTACCTGATCAACGCCGCCTGGGGCGCTGAAATATATGTTCGGATGCCAATGACCTTTTGGTCATCAAATAATCGATGAAGTAACGGCTGCTGACGCCTAGTTGGGGACGTTCACCGCCAGCCAGTCGCGTACACGTTGCAGGTCTTGCGGGGTATCAACGTCGATGCCGCTGAGCGAGGCCACCCGTTCAACCCTGGCTGCTTCCCGCTCGATCAGGGCATAAGCGCCGCGCGGACCTGACCATGTCATCAGTGCCTCGAAGCAGTCGCTTGGAAACAGCACCGGCGGCCCCGAAACGCCATTCTGTTCAGTGATCAGCAGTCTTTCCGGGGCCTGCGCGTGGCGGTGCAGCATCTGACGAAAAAGCGCGGCTTCCAGTAGCGGCTGATCGGCCAGACACAGGAGTGCCGCAGAAACTTGCGGATAGTTGGCGTGCAGATAACGAACGCCCGCAGCGAGTGAACTGCCCATGCCCTGGTGCCAGTCGTCGTGGTGGATGATTTGCAGCGGCAGGTCATCGAGTACGGCCTGGACCTTTTCGGCATGCGCGCCGATTACCACGATCACCGGTACGCCATGGCTCAGTGCGGCGCGCGCGGCGCGACGCACCATCGGCTCACCGTGGATGTCAGCGAGTTGTTTGATGCCGCCGTAACGTTGGCCTTCACCTGCCGCAAGTAGCAGGATCACGGGTGAAAGCAAGTTGTCGACAGGAGTGGTCATCCGTGGATGGCGCCTTCGTTGCCGTGCAACGGAGATCCGCCGCGGTGATTGATCACGGCCATGATTTCGGCGGCAATGGCCAGCGCGATTTCCTCCGGTGTTTCCGAACCGATGTCCAGGCCCGCGGGTGCGTGCACATGCAAATCGGCAAGCAGGGGATGGTCGCGCATGCGCGTCACGCGTTCACGCGACCCGAGCGCGCCAAGGTAGGCCACCGGTGCGCCGCGCAGTGCGCCCAGGTAGGCGATGTCCTGTTCGAGATTGTGCGTCATCACGACCACCGAACTTTGCGCGTCAAGCGGCAACGCATCGCGCAGGCTGCCTGGCGTCGCGCAAACGGCGTGTAACCCAGCCGGAAGCTGCGTTGCCTGCAGGCGTGTCGGGTCATGATCGACCAGGGTTGTCTGCCAACCCAGCGCCATGGCCACCGGCAACAATGCACGCGCGGCGGCACTGCTGCCAATCACGATCAGCGCATGTGGCGGACTAATCGGTTCCACCAGCACATCGACTACACCTCGCGCGGATGGCAAACGCAACATGGTGGTACGTTTGCCGGTTGCCGACGCGATGGCATCGACGATGGACTGCGTCAACGCTGGATCATTAATGTCGTTGTACAAAACTTCATCGTCGCGCCACAGCATCCGCTGCGGCATGACGGGTACTCCGTCGATCGTGAACAAGCTGGCGAGATAGGCGCCACGCCGTTCGCTGAGGCATTGCGCGACGGCGTCGACAAAGTCAATGGCACGCGCCGTTGCCAGCGGTTCGAGCAGTACTTCAAGTTCGCCGCCGCAGCCCATCTCAAGCAATACATCGAGGCCGGAATCCGCGTTGTAATGAATCAGGCGGGGCAGGTTGGTGGCGATGACCTCCTGCGCTTGCGCCACGATGTCGCGTTGTGGGCAGCCGCCGGACAGCTCGCACACCACGCGACCATCGCCCAACACCAGCATGCGCGTGCCGGGGCGCCGAAAGGTGGAGCCGCGGGTACGGGTCAGTGTTGCCAGGGCAGCCCTGGGTGGCGCATCGCAGCGCAACATACGCAATGCATCAATCAGCGTGCTCAGCTCGTGCGCCGAATTCATCAGTCATGTCACCGGCTATGCATGGATAACGGAATTTGCGCGAAACGAAGGCTCTCTGATCGGGTCATTCAGGCTAGCGCGGCATGAGTCACGATGTGTCCATAGAGGTGTAGCATGCTGGCATCTTCATGGTATACGCGATTTTTACGGATGTGCTGATGGAATAGCGGTTCCATAGCGCATGTATGGGGTTGGGCTCCGGGATACGCTCCGAAGTGGCTCGAAGGTTTGCGGTTCTTTCCGCCGGGCTGCCCAGTGTCGACTCCCGGATTCTCTACGCACAGTGGAGGTACCTATGTTGTCCTTGTCGGTGAACGGCGAGTCGCATTCGGTCGATGTCCCTGCTGACATGCCGCTGCTATGGGTTCTGCGAGACGTCATAGGGTTGATGGGCACCAAGTTTGGATGCGGCATCGCTCAATGCGGTGCGTGCACGGTGCACCTGAACGGGCAGCCGGTTCGGTCGTGTGTGCTTGCGGTCGGGTCGATCGGCAGCAAGGCGATTACGACGATCGAAGCGATCGGCGATACGCCCAACGGAAAGAAGATCCAGCAGGCCTGGCTGGAGGTCGATGTGGTGCAATGCGGCTACTGCCAGTCCGGACAGATCATGTCGGCGACGGCGTTGCTCACGCGTTCGCCCAATCCCAGTGACGCGGAAATCGATGCCGCCATGTCGGGAAATATCTGCCGCTGCGCCACCTACGTACGTATTCGTGCGGCGATCAAACAGGCTGCGACGGGCAAGCCTGAAGGCCCGCAGACAATCGTTTCCTCCCCCGCGGAAGTGGCGTCATGAAGCAGAACACGGACGGCGCGGGGATCTCCGAAAACGTCGATCTGGGTCGACGCCGTGCGATCCAGTCCGGTGGCCTGGCCATCGCCTTCCTCTGGTTGGGCGGCGGGGGTGTTGCCCAAGCGATGATCAACGCGCGGCGGCAACCAGGCGATGCCGCGGCAGCGCTGGCCGATGGCAATCCACCGTTTGCGCCGAATGCCTTTATCCGCGTCGACACCGACGGCGCGGTGCGGCTGGTGATGTGCTCAGTTGAGATGGGGCAGGCGATCTATACCGGTGCGAGCATGTTGCTGGCCGAAGAGTTGGGCGTTGGCCTGGACCAGATTACCGTCGAGCATTCGCCAGCCAGCGACGAGCTTTACGGCACGCCGCTGCTGGGCGGGCAGATTACCGGCGGATCCACCAGTACGCGCGCTACCTGGCAGGTGCTTCGCGAAGCAGGAGCGGTGGCACGCACGTTGCTGGTCGCTGCCGCGGCAGCGCAGTGGCACGTCGATCCGTCCACATGCACGGTAGATCGGGGCGTGGTTCATCACACGACTTCAGGCCGTAGCCTGGGTTTCGGCGCGCTCGCATCGGCAGCCGGCAAGCTACCGATGCCGGGCAAGGTCCAGCTGAAAGACCCCAAGGAATTCCAGCTGATTGGCAAACCGCTGCGGCGTGTGGACTCGGCGGACAAGATCAAAGGTGCTACCCAGTTCGGTATCGATGTACGCGTGCCCGGCATGAAGATCGCCACCGTCATGGCCTGTCCTACCCTCAACGGAAAGCTCGCTGCGGTGGATGACAAAGCGGCCAGGGCGATTCCCGGCGTGGTGGACGTGATCCATATCGACGACGCGGTCGCGGTGGTTGGCGAAAATTTCTGGGCAGCGAAGCAGGGTCTGGACGCGCTGGAAATAACCTGGAATCCAGGCGAAAACGCCAATCTCACGACTGAGCAACTTCGCGCAGCACTGGTGGAGAGTTCGCTCAATGGCAAGTCGCTGGTGGCGCGTGAGGTTGGCCAGCGGCCGGCGGGCGGGACGACGGTCGAGTCGCAGTATCACAGCCCGATGCTCGCCCACGCGACGATGGAGCCGCTGAATACAACGGTCTTCGTGACTTCCGACAAGTGTGAAATCTGGGTCGGCTCGCAGGTGCCTGCACGTGCTGTCACAGAGGCGGCCAGAATCACCGGTCTGCCCGTAGACAAGGTTATCGTGCACAACCAGTATATCGGCGGCGGCTTTGGACGCCGCCTGGAAACTGACTCGGTCGAGCAGGCGGTTGCCTTCGCCAAGCAGGTGTCCTATCCGCTCAAGGTCATCTGGACGCGCGAAGAAGACATCCGCCACGACCGCGTGCGGCCGATGTACCACGATCGCATTTCAGCGGTGCTCGACGCGAATGGCCGTCCGCTCTGGTATGGCTATCGCACGAGTGGAGGCACCGTGTTGGGGCGCTTTGCACCGGGGGCGATGGGCAAGGATGGTATGGACAGCGACGCCATCGAGTGCGCGATCGAACCGCCTTATGAAATCCCCAATCTAAAGGTCGAATGGATTCGCCACGACATGCCCCCCGGCCTGGTCGTCGGCTGGTGGCGAGGGGTGGGATCGACGCATAACCTGTTCGTCATCGAAAGCTTTATGGACGAGCTCGCGCATCACGCGGGCAAGGATCCGCTGGAGTACCGGCGTGCGCTGTTGCAGAAGAATCCGCGAACGCTGGCGGTACTCAATCTAGCCGCTGAAAAAATTGGCTGGGGTGGTACTCCATTGCCGTCGCGGGTTGCGCGCGGCATCGCGTTGGGCGAACCATTCGGCAGTCGCATATGCGCCATCGTGGAGGTCGAGGTCACCGCGCAGGGCGAAGTCCGCTTGCGTCGGGCCGTGGTTGCCCTGGATTGCGGTATCGGGGTCAACCCCAGTTCCATCGAAGCACAGATTCAAGGTGGCCTGCTGTTCGGTCTCAGCGCCGCGCTGTACAGCGAAGTGACGATCAAGGACGGCGCGATCGAGCAGAGCAACTTCAACGACTATCGAGTCTTGCGAATCAATGAAGCCCCGCTGATCGAAGTTCATCGCGTCGAAAATGCCGAAGCTCCCGGCGGCCTGGGTGAAACGGGTACCGCGATTGCGGCGCCGGCCTTGGCCAATGCGATCTTTGCGGCGACTGGCGTGCGTCTTTACAAGCTTCCGGTCGATCGGAAGCTGCTTGTGCAGGACGCCTCAGCGCTCAAGGACGTGATATCTGCGGTCAGCACGGGTGATGGGAGGAATGTCACGTGAAACGTTTCCTCGGCATCGTAGTCGTCCTGCTGATCATCGGCGTTGCGGCCTATTTCTGGTTGAATCGCACCGACACTTCAGAGGGCACCGCTCCGGTGATCGCCGGGGCTCCCGCAGCAGCGGATGTGCTCGCACGCGGCGAATATCTCACCAAGGCAGCGGACTGTACCGCCTGTCATACGGTACCAGGTTCCGGCAAGCCATTTGCCGGCGGTGTGGCATTCAAGCTTCCGTTTGGCACGATTTATTCGTCGAACATCACGGCTGACACCGGCACCGGTATCGGCAGCTGGAGCGATGCGGATTTCGTTCGCGCAGTGCGTGAAGGTATCCGCAAGGATGGTCAGCGGCTCTATCCGGCGTTTCCCTATACCTCGTATACACAGCTCAGTCGCAGCGACGTTCTCGCGATCAAGGCATACCTCAATAGCCTGCCGAAGATCTCGCAATCTGATCGGGCGAATGACCTGGGTTTTCCATTCAATCAGCGCTGGGCGATGGGCTTCTGGAATGCCGCGTTTTTCAAGAGCCAGCGTTTCGTTGCCGATCCGGCGAAATCGCCACAGTGGAATAGCGGTGCTTATCTTGCCGGTGCCCTGGAGCATTGTGCGGAATGCCACACCCCGCGCAACGCGGGCTTCGGTTTGGAGAACGGCAACAAATTCGCGGGCGAGCTATTGCAGGGCTGGCGCGCCTACAACATCACCACTGACCCGGTGCATGGCCTCGCCGCATGGAGTGATGGCGACATCGCAACGTATCTTTCCACTGGACACGCGGATGGCCGCGGCTCGGCATCCGGGCCGATGGGCGAGGCCGTGGAAAACAGCCTGCAATTCCTGAAACCCGAAGACACAGCGGCCCTGGTGACCTATTTGCGGAGTATTCCCGCACGCAAGGGGAGTGATCCGATCACCATTGATCCGAAAGCGGCCGCCGCGCTGGCCTCCAGCGATGCAGCTCCCGGTGGCGACAGCGCGGACGCGAACAGCACGGGGCTCAAACTCTTCGAGGGTGCCTGTGCAAGCTGTCATCAGTGGAACGGTGTCGGCCAGGAGACACCTTACGCTTCGTTGCTCGGTACGCGTGGCGTGAATGACGACCGCGGCATGAATGTCACCCAAGTCATACTGAGCGGTTCGAACATGCATATCGACGGGCAACACGTCTTCATGCCGGCATTTGGTAGTGCATATTCCGATACCGAAGTTGCGGCCCTGGCGAACTACGTCATCGCGCACTTCGGCAACAAAAGGGGAACAGTCACTCCAAAAGATGTCGCCGAGCGTCGCAAACTCGGAGCATCAAGCTAGAGCTTGCTGCGGGATGTGCATGGCTATCAGATGTAGAGTCGGGGCAAGAATCCCTTGATCGCGGCGGACACAAAGATCTTCCAGCAGCAGCTGTTGGAAAGCCGGGGACGCGTCGGCTGTGTTACAGAGAGGTTCGCACCAGAACATTGCCGCCGGACACCTTGAGCATGAGCCACATCGGAGCGCCACCGTGCGATAACGGTGTTGTCCTGTCAGACGCGGTGACCATGCCGTGCTCAGTCGCTTCGCGCCGCTGGACGCTGGTCGCTGCCGTGCTCGGGTCAAGCCTGGCATTTATGGATGGCACCGTCGTCAACGTGGCGCTTCCGGCCATCCAGCGTGAGCTCAACGCTGTAGTTTCCGACGCGCAGTGGATCATGGAGTCGTACGCGCTCACCTTGGCCGCGCTGCTGCTGGTAGGCGGCGCACTGGGCGATCGCTACGGCAGACGGCGCATTTTCGTGATCGGAGTTTTGCTGTTTGCGACCTCATCGATGGCGTGTGCGTTTTCAGTCAGCGCGCTGCAATTGATTGCCACGCGCGCCGTTCAGGGTATCGGCGCCGCGCTGCTGATCCCCGGAAGCCTGGCCCTCGTCAGTTCGGCTTATCCCTTGGCCGAGCGTGGGGCGGCCATAGGGACATGGTCCGCATTCAGTGGCATCACCGCCGCCGTCGGTCCCGTTGTCGGGGGTTTCCTCGTCGAGCACTACTCGTGGAAGTGGGCGTTCCTCTTGAATCTTCCGGTCAGTCTTTTGTTGCTCATCATTTGCGTGACGAAAGTTCCGGAGAGTCTGAATCGAAAAGATCACAGCCCGGTGGATGTGAGCGGCGCATTGTTGGCCGTGGTCGCACTTGCCGGTATTGTGTTCGCCTTGATCGATGCGCCGAATGGTTGGTTTAGCGAAGCGGTGCTGATCGCGGGTGGCATTGGCATAGCCTCGTTGATACTCTTCTTCTGGGTTGAGGCGCACCAGGATTCCCCCATGCTGCCGCTGGCCCTGTTCCGCGAACGCAACTTCGCGGGCGCAAATCTGCTCACGTTTTTGCTGTACGCCGCATTGGGCGGAAGCCTGTTCTTCCTTCCGCTCAACCTGATTCAGGTGCAAGGTTACGGCGCGACCGCCGCAGGAGCGGCTTTTTTCCCCTTTATCGTCATCATGTTTGCCTTGTCGCGTTGGGCAGGGCGGCTGGTCGACGTGTTTGGTTCCAAACTCCCGCTAGTCGCAGGACCCGTGGTGGCCGCGATCGGCTTCGCACTGTTGGCATTGCCGACGATCAACCCCAACTATTGGGCCACGTTTTTTCCAGCGATATGCATACTGGGTTTGGGCATGAGCGTCACGGTCGCGCCGCTGACGACAACCGTCATGAACTCGGTAGGCACCGATCTGGCCGGCACCGCCTCGGGTATCAATAATGCGATGTCCCGCTTGGCCGGACTGCTCGCCATTGCCGTGTTCGGCGTCGTTTTGACACATCGATTCGACAGTGAGCTGCTTGCCGCACTCGTACATGCAAGGGTAGCCCCAGCCACCGTGGCCGCGATCATGGCGGAGCGCCAGAAAATGGCTGGAATCGTCGTACCTGCCCAAGCGTCCTTCCAAGACACTCTCGTATTGAAGCGCATCATCGGGCTCTCCTTCGTCGCTGGATTTCGCTGGGTGATGAGCATCTCTGCGGCGTGCGCACTTCTCAGCGCTGCCAGCGCGTGGTTTCTGATAGACGGGAAGGACCGTGGTGGGCTTGCCGCTAGCAAGACCAGGAGGGGCTAAACCAAATTTCCACTGTCCGTTCACAGCCACTGTATAGATGCGTTGTTACCCTCGCGCCTTTCAATCTGTAAGCGGCAGGAGCCCGTCTGAGGGGACGACCCGAGATCGTTGGTTCTGGTGGCGGTATTTGAAATCCCGCTGAACGAGTATCTCGCTCAAACGATTCCTGTGGCGAAAACCCCGGTTCGCGTGTGCAAGTAAGCCCTCGCCAATTTCGCAGGAGGGTATCGACGGAGGCTTTAATTCCATAGCTCCAACGCTTTGGAGCCATGCGTTCTATCCGAGATCCTAAGCAGGAGGTTCGGTATGTCAGACAAGAAAAAAGCAAAGGTCGGGGAATCAGATCACGCGGCGGTTCGCCCTCACCAGCTCGGGCAGGAGGTTTTCAGATCGATCCTCGCCGAAGAGATGGAGTGGAAGCCCTTTCCTGCGTTTCCACCGGCCGCTCGTCTGGCCATTATCGTGGGTAAGCCCTCGGAGGCTGGCCCTTATACGATCAGGGTCAAACTACCCCACGGCACCAAGATGATGCCGCACCGGCATCCGGAAGATCGCATCTATACGGTGATATCCGGCATCTTTTACATCGGCCTGGGCGATCAGTTCGACCCCGACAAACTGCAAGCGTACCCGCCGGGCAGTGTCGTCGTTCTTCCAGGGAATACGTCCCACTTCCACTGGGCCAAATCCAGTGAGTACGTCACACAAGTGACGGCCATCGGGCCGCTTGGGCTCGATTACGTCGCTACGGAAGATGATCCGCGTAGCAACAAAACGTAGGGGCGCCTTGAGCGACTTGGCAGCGGCGTGCGGGGCGACATTCGGAATCCACCATGATCATTGCGAAGATCGAAACCTTTCCGCTGCGTATTCCTTTCAAGGCAGACACGCAATCTGCCGCCTCGGCTTGGGGTGACAAGAATCTGCCCGTTGCGGATTCCCTGCTGGCCAAGGTGACGACCGATGATGGACTGGAGGGCTGGGGCGAAGCATTCAGTTTCCGCGCGGTGCGCTCGGCCCAGTTGGCGGTCGATGAGCTGATCGGGCCACTATGCGTTGGTCATGATGCAACGCAAATTGCTTCCCTGATGCTCGACGTGCAGAAAAAGCTGCACATCTTCGGGCGCACCGGTCCTCTGTTTTACGGCATCTCCGCCGTGGATATCGCGCTTTGGGATATTGCTGGCAAAGCAGTCGGCGTATCGATTTCCAGGCTACTTGGCGGTGGCGTTTCCGAACTGCATTGTTACGCGAGTCTGATTCGCTGTTCCGATCCGGCCTTGGTTCGAGCCAACGTCCGGCGAGCGCTCGAACGCGGATTCCGCAGTCTGAAACTTCACGAAGTAGAAGATATAGCTTCGATCCGCGCTGCCCGCGAAGAGGCCGGCCCTGACGTCGAGCTAACGCTCGACGTCAATTGTGCATGGACATTGCACGAAGCGCAGTCGATCGCTCAAGAACTCAAGGCATTCCATTTGAAGTGGCTGGAAGAGCCGATCTGGCCACCGGAAAATTATGCTGGGCTGGCTGAATCGCGCAGGACCAGCGGCATCCCGATTGCCGCCGGAGTGAACGTGTCGACGCTGCTCGAGTTCGACCGCCTCATGGGTGCCGGTGCGGTGGATTTTGTCCAGCCGAGCGTCGCGAAGATGGGAGGCATCAGCGAGCTGTGTAAAGTTTTTCCAGTCGCCACGGCGCGCCATGCCACCCTCATGCCTCACGTGTTCTACGACGGGCCCGGACTGTTGGCGGCGATCCATGTAACGGCAGCGCTAGGGACCGCGGACGCCATGATCGAATGGCGCGACTTCGATCTTGAAGCAGAATTTTACTCCGGCATACTCTCACCGAAGGATGGCCGAATTCAGGTTCCACAAAATCCCGGCCTGGGCATTGACCCTGACCCCGATGTTATCCGCACTTGTTTGAGGGCCTAGATTTTGGCCCAGGTCCAACCGGACGTGACCTTTCCGGAAGCTCTAAGCGGCATTCAGTAGTCCCCTGGGGATCAATCGAAGGTTTTCCAGGCAATCGTCCACCTCATCTGCATCCAATCATGGGAGCTAGAACATGGGCAGCATCAAGACCAAAGACGGGACCGAAATCTTTTACAAAGACTGGGGGCATGGCCAGCCCATTGTGTTTAGCCACGGCTGGCCGTTGTCAGCGGACGACTGGGACACGCAGATGCTTTTTTTCCTGAGTCATGGCTATCGAGTGATTGCCCACGATCGGCGAGGACACGGGCGCTCTACGCAGACCGCCGAGGGCAATGACATGGATCACTACGCAGCTGACTTGGCGGCACTGACCGAGGCTCTCGATCTGCGAGACGCCATTCATGTTGGCCACTCGACTGGCGGCGGCGAGGTAGCGCGCTACGTGGCCCGTTATGGTCAACAGCGCACAGCGAAAGCCGTGCTGATCAGCTCGGTGCCTCCCATCATGGTGAAGACACCGAATAACCCGGACGGACTTCCGATCGAAGTTTTCGACGGTTTTCGCACACAACTTGCAGCCAACCGAGCGCAACTTTATCTCGACGTGCCCTCAGGCCCGTTCTATGGCTTCAATCGTCCGGGTGCAAAGATCTCTGAAGGCGTCATTCGCCACTGGTGGCGGCAGGGCATGATGGGTGGTGCCAAGGCTCAGTACGACTGCATCAAGGCATTTTCAGAGACCGACTTCACCGAAGACCTGAAAAAAATCGATCAGCCGACGCTCGTGATGCATGGGGATGATGATCAGATTGTGCCTTACAAAGACGCGGGGGTTTTGTCAGCCAAACTTTTGAAGAACTCCACTCTGAAGATCTATCCAGGGTTCCCGCACGGCATGCCGACGACTCATGCCGACGTCATCAATGCGGATCTGCTCGCTTTCTTCCAGTCGTAAAAGTTTGAACTGAGAAGGTTTGGGCCGGGAACCGCGGGCTGAAATGCCGGCGGACGGGTTACTGCAGTTCGAATGGCCGGAGCGCTGCGTCCTAGCCAGGCGCTGGAAAGCGAGGGGCCCGGATCGAGGAGCCGATGATCCACCGCGTCGGGTTCGTCGGTTGTGGCATTTCGGCATGGACGGCTGGTCCGCGTTCATGAAATGCGCGGCATCGCTTATATGGCTGGCTGGGCCGAACGATATTCGGCCCAGCCAGCGTTTTACACTGCGCCGCATAAGTTCAGATATTTTCGCGAATCATTTCCACGACGTCAGCTCCACGCCCATGAAGAATAGCTCGTGCGGTATACAGAGCCATGCCTATAACGGGTTTTGCCTCAATAAACGGTGGCTTGGTCAACTCAAGCGGGTTAACCCTTACGTTGAGCAGCGCAGGACCTGGCTGGGAGAGCCATTCGTCGATGGCGGATTCCAGTTCAGAAGCCTTGTCGATAGTTTTACCCCAGAGGCCAATGGCCTGTGCAACCTTTCCAAAGTCAGGATTTTTCAAACGCGTGAACGTGTCGAGCATGCCCTCGGACATCTGTTCTATTTCGACAAAGCCCAGTTTGCTGTTGTCGTATACGACAATCTTGACGGGTATATCTTCTTGTATGGTCGTCAGCAGTTCACCGAACAGCATCGATAGGCCGCCGTCTCCGCAAAGCGCGATGACTTGGCGTTCGGGCGCAGCCTTTTTAAGCCCCAGCGCACCGGCAAGTGCTGTCGCCATCGTGCCATGCAAAAGGCTTCCGAAAACCCGTCGCTTGCCGTTCGTGTCGATGCAACGCGTTGCCCAGAAAATCGGCGTACCGTCGTCGCCGGCGAACAGTGCATCGTCTGCTGCGCGCTGGTTGATGACGGAAGTAAGGTAGGACCCCGGAATGGTATCGTGATGGCCTGGAGCCAGCTGCTTTTTCCAGGATGCTACGTGCTCGCGATAGCGATCAATATAGGTCTTCTGGAAAGCGCCATCGCTCTTTTGTTCCAACAGAGGAAGCAGTGCGCGCAGGGTGGGCTTGATATCGCCGACGGCACCTAACGTCACATGGTGACGTCGGCCAAGATGGGTGGGGTCGAGGTCGATCTGTACGATCTTGGCCTTGTCAGGGTAGAACTGGCGCCAAGCGAAGTCGGCTCCCAGCAGGAGTAGGGTGTCGCATTCCAGGACGGCCTTGTAGCCCGCCTCGTTGCCAAGAATGCCCGTCATACCGACGTTGTACGGGTTGTCGTGTTCAAGAAAGCTTTTCCCCCGCGACGTATGTGCGACAGGGGCTTTGAGCTGTTCGGCTACAGCAATGATCTCGTTCAGCGCATCCTCGCATCCGGATCCGGCATAGATGGTGACTTTTTCCCCTGCGTTGAGGATCTTGGCGATTTCCGCGATTTCATCGTCGTTGGGACGAATGGTGGGGCGTGGAAAATGAACCTGGTAAGGAAAGTCCTCGTGGACCTCACTATGTGACATGTCGACGGGAACGATCAGCACGGCAACGCCGCGTTTGGCGATGGCAGCCTGGCAGGCCATGACGGTTTTTTTGCGGGCTTGATCCGCAGTAAGAATCATGTCGCAGAAGACTGAGCACTCTTTGAATACCGACTTGAAGTCCACCTCCTGGATAAACTCAAACCCCATCTCGCTCATCAGGATGCTGCTGGCAATCAGCACAATGGGAGAGCGATTGCGGTTGGCCTCGTACAAGCCATTGATGAAGTGCAAACTCCCCGGGCCGCAGCTGCCGGCGCACGCAGTCAATTGACCGGTGAAGGATGCCTCGCAGCCAGCAGCGAAAGCACCTGCTTCTTCATGGCGAACATGCACCCACTCAATCGAGCTCTTGTCGAGGTGTTCGGCGATCAGATTCAGGGTGTCGCCGACGATGCCGTAGCAGCGTTTGACACCCGCTTGTTCGAGGACTTCCACGATGATTTCGGCGACTTTCTTGCTCATGGCGCACTCCACTTGTGGGTAGGAGAGAGATGTTTGAGACGTTATGGCGATCCAGGTCGATGACCTAGTGCGAGGTCAAGCGCAGCCTTGGCAATTTGCACGTCGGCGTTTGCGTCTTCTTGGTCAGCTTGTGCCTGCGCGAGAATCGCCTCGTTATTCATGAGATCAGTGAGGCTGCTGAGTCCGCGTCGATAGGAATCCAATGTCGCCTGATAGGCGACGTCGGAGGCCTTGGTGTAGGCAAACGCTTGCGTACGGTTATCGATGCTCGTTTTAAGATTGTTGTAGGCCTGCACGACTTGCTGTGAAGCACCGTCCTTGGCAGCTGCCAGAGAATCTTCGGCAGCCGATTTTTCCGAGAGGGTGAGTGACACGTTCGTTGCGCGCGCGCCACCGTCGGACAACGGCCAATCGAACGAGACGAACAGCGCATTACCGGTGCGGTTTATCGACGAGTAGGGGCTACCGTCGCTACTGATTTCGCCGATGTTCTGAAATACCTGCGCATCCAAACTGATCGTTGGGCGGTAAGCAGCCCTCGCCGTATCGATTTTGGCTTCTGATGCCGCCACCTTGTCCTTTGCGGCAAGGATGTCTGGTCGTGATTCGAGCGCTTCATCGATCAACGCATTGACTGGCTTTAGGGAAGCGGGGATTACGGCGTCCGATGGCGTGGCGATTTCAAAGCGGCTCTCGGGGGGCAAGCCGACTGTCGCGACCAAGCCCGCAAACGCAGTGTCGGCGGCGCCGGAAGCTTTGGTGAGCGCCAGACGCATCGCAGCCGTCTGACGCTGAGCTTCGGCCACCTGTACTACCGTGGCGCGCCCATGATGGCGTTGCTCCAGAGCGGACTGCTCGGTAAGTCCAGCGGCATCGAGGGCCTTCTTGGCGGCTCGAATACGTCCCTGTGCCGAGATGGTCTCAAAGTAGGCCTCCGAGACATCGTAGATCAGCTTTTCCTGCGCACCCAAGACTGTCGACAGCGCAGCATCGGCGTTGTGTTGGGCCTCTTCGACTTCGCCTTTACGTCGGCCGAAATCGAATAGGAGCCACTTCATGTCGAGGGTTGGCAATACCTCGAGGGTCGACGAAACGAAGTAACCCTTGGCCGAGACGGTGGGCGGAATGGCCAACGGAGTGCGTTGGATACCGCCTAGCGCCTTGATACTGACCTGCGGGGCGTATTGGCTCTTGGCCAGTTGTGTCGCCAAGGTCGCTTGGTACGCCCGTTCTTCAATTTCCCGTGTTTGCGGGTTCATCGACAGCGCTAGTTTCAACAGTTCCGGCAGGGAATAAGTTCGGTCTTCGATTGTGGGCGTATCTGTTGCTGCTGGTGTGGTACCGATAGTCGGCGTCCACGAAGCGGATGCGTCGTTCGCAAACGTAGGCGCAAGGTGGCCTATGAGCGCAACGGCGATGCCGAGACCCATGGATACTGGCGATTTATAGCAAGCTCGATGCATGGTCGATTTCTTCGTTTAGGTGCAACCGCGCACGGTCGACGAGTGACGTCGGGGCCGGCGTTTCAGGGTGAGGCGAGTCGGTGACAGCTCCTTGGGATAGCGCGAGCAAGCGCTGTGACGTGGGGATATCGACCATGGTTGATGACTGCAGACGGCGCAGGACGAATGCCGAGCAGGTCAGACGTTCCATGGCGGCTGCTTCTAGATCGGCGGAATGGGCTGGTCGACGGCCTTGGACCAATCGCCGTTCGAATACCGCGCGCGCCTTCAACAAGGCTGCCTGTTGGGCCTTTGTGTTGATCTCGATCCGCAGGTCTGCGGCAGCCTGGGCCGTTGGTGCGAGAAGGAGCGCGCTGAGCTTTTCAAGCGATGACGACCAAAGGTTACGCGCTTGCTGAAGCGCACTTGCCGGCCAAAGGCTGGTGAAAAAAACACTGATCCAAATATTTCCGATCACGATACCGACGATGCGATCCCTTAGGACCGTCAAGTCGCTCGCCGGCGCGTACCCTTGCAACACCCCAAGAAAAAACGCGAAGGCCATTTGCATGCCGGCGTAGGAAATGTTTTCGCTGCTCGTGGAGACCCAGGCGCAAAGTGCAGAGACGCCAGCGACAAGCAGGCACAGCTGCCCGATATCCGTCAGCGAAGGTATGACGAAGACCAGGCACAGACCACCGAGAATGCCTCCCAAAACAGCACCTGAAATGCGTAGCGTCAGCTTATGCGCACTCTCGCCGAAGGTGGCCAGCGAAACGAAGAAACACGTCGTAACGGCGGTGCTGATGCCAGGCCAATCCAGCAGCGAGTAGGTGGCATAGGAGGCTAAAACGGCAAAAGTCACTTTAAGTGCATAGCGCGCGTAGGCCGGATTGTTGAAGGCGTCAGGCACAAGCAGTCGATGGGTGGCGCCAGCGTGGATATCTGGAGAATCTGCGTGGGCGTGCCCACTGGCGTCCTCATGTAAGTCCCGCAATGCCAGACGAAGGGCTTCGCAGGCGGAATCGGAATCCGGCTCCATGCCGTTTTGAGCCGTCGGAGCGATTGCAACGTCGATTCCTCTGCGGCTGAGAAAGACCGCTCGGCATTGGCGAACGCTCGAAGCCAATGCCTGCCGGGAAGTCGGTGCAAGCTGCGGTGGCAAGGCTCGGGCAATTTGAAGTATTTCGAGCATAAGCCCAAGCAGCCGTTGGTCCTCTTCCGCAAACGCTTTGAGCTTTTTGTCCCAGAGGTAGGCTTTCCCCTTTAACTGATTTAACGCCACGAGCTTTTCTCGCAGCAGGGACGGGTTTTGGGAAAGCGGCAAATCGATGTAGGCAGCGACTGCTTCCATCAATGCTGCGGCTCGTTGACGGGAAAGCGAGACGGGGCTCTCGCCGCTCAAGAGATTGATCACAATGACCGTGAATACCGGCGTAGCAACCACGACCCAAAGCCAGAGTACGACGTGCGTAAGCGCCTCTGTATTCGGTACGTCGTCGGCGATTGTTTGCGAGAGCACCAGTACGAAACCGGAGAGAAAGGCGATGGGACCCAGCGTGCTTGCGCGCGAGAGATATGAACCCAGGAACGTGCTCAGAGCCAGCAACGGAATTCGCAGCGCTGGTTCTGACGCGTCGAAGACGTAGAAAAGTAGCGAGAGAACGATCGCGAGCGATGCGGCAACCAGTCCACCGATCGAGCTGATAAGCGTTGAAGCGGTGTCTTCCTGGCTCAGAAGAAAGATCAAGTAAGCCACATAGGCGGGCAGGGGTATTTGAAACACCATAGCGACAGCTACCGCGATGAATGTTCCTGCTGAGATGCGTGCGATAGAACGAACCCGCGAGGCATCAAGCTGGAGCTCGCGGCGCAGCAGCGCTGAGAGCGCCTCCGGGGGAGGGCTATCGGTTACAGAAGTCATTTCGCGACCTTGACCGAAGCGGTGGCGCCAATGCGCAGAAAGCTCACATTGGGCTGATTCAGGCGCACCCATACGGGGAAGCGTTGCGCAACGACAACCCAGTTCAGATTTCGATCGACCTCAGGCAATCCAGGGCCAGCCTGTCCTTGCGGCTGAACGCCTGATCCAAGGCTTTCGACCACCCCGTCGAGCGGATGCTCATCGTGGCCCATCACCCATACCGTCGCGTGATCGCCTGGCTGGAGATGACGCAAATCCGTTTCCCGGAAGTTGGCGATCGCATACCAATGGGTGTTGTCAATCAACGTGAAAAGTGGATGGCCTTCGACCGCGAACGAGCCGATCGACAAATTGAATCCGCTGATTCGACCATCGACCGGCGCCCGTATGACCGTCTCGCGGACGTCACGGGCGGCGAGGTCCTGGGTAGCTTGCGCTCCGAGCAGTTGCGCCTTGAGGCTGTCCACGTCGCCGATGGCTTCCTTTGCTTGGGAGGCTTGCTGCGTGGTTGCCGCCAATTGCGCATTGGCTGTGCGCTCGTTCGTACGCGCTTCGTCCATTTGCTGTGCTGTTACAAAGCCCTTCGCCAAAAGAGGCGCCATGCGCTCGACCGTGTTGTGCGCCAGCGCAAGTTGTTGGCGTACGCGATCGACTTCGCGAGCTGCCGCTTGCGCACCGGAGCCTTGCGCGGTCACCTGACGGCTCGTCAGGTCTATGTCGGCTTGTAAAGCCGCGACCTGCGCTTTCGCCTGACCAAGCTTCATGTCAAACGGTTCGGGGTCAATGCGAAGCAGTACGTCGCCTTTGTGCACAAACTGGTCGTTCTGAATATGGGACTCTATGATGCGTCCGCTTACCTCAGGAGTGATACCTGCGGTATAGGCAAAAACGTAGGCATCATGAGTACGAGGGCGCTGGTCCAGGACAATCATTGTCGTGATCAACATCGCTATGGCGCTGACGATCGCAACGACCGCGATGATTCGCCCTAGAGTCGTCTTCTCGGACATGCGTGGTGTCTCCTTCATCCCAGCCATAGCAGCCAGATCGCCAGAGTCACGGTGATCCAGGTGCAGAGGTATACGACTACCGGAATTGGAAGTGTCGCTGCGATGTCTGTCTTTCCGAGTACGGCGCGCAGGACCACAACGCCGACCAGCCCAAACAATGCGCATATCATCCAGGTCGGAAAATAAGATCCCAAAATGTTCCGGGAGGGTGATGCGCTACAGGCCGCCAATGCCGTGACCCATACCAAGCCAAGCGCGGCAGGCAACCAATACCTTCTTTGCAGAAACGAAAGCCCGAACTTCTGGTATCGGCGTGAATTCATGGCGCGTTATTCCCCGGTGTCAGCGTCACTTGCGCGAGGGTAATGGACGGATTTGGCCAGCAGTGGTGGAGCAAGCACGTTTCGCAGTCGCGCGACTTGTCTGGCGTCCACGATCATTCTGTTGATTTTCCCAAAGGGTCCTGACAGAGCTCGGGACGTCTGCGACGCCGTGGTCCGACCGACGATCGGCGAATGGATGCATGGTGAATGTGCCGGGAACTTGCGACGTGCTGAAGCCGATACTTCCTGTGAGCACGAAATGCGGCAATGACGAGGGATCATTGCTGAGCGGCACGATGCCGGCCCTGAGATTCCGCACTGTAGTGGGATCTTCGACGAAGGACGCGGGAACGCTAACGCTTGGCTCGTTGCTTTGCGCCATGGCGGTCGGGCGTTCGTCGACCCTTCCCATTGGAAGCAGCGCTGCAGCCCAGGCGATCAGAACGCCAAGAACGACAACGCCAGCAGTGCTTCCGATCCAACGCAATGCGCAAGGTAGTGTCTGATTGCTCATGACTACACCAACGGGGCCGGACCCTTAAGGTACACCCCGCGAATGGCTTTTGCCGACTCCCCTATAGGCCTGGGAGGAGTGAAATGCGCGCTTGGTGAAACAAACGCCGCGGCACGGGAATGACGCGTTCGGGATGCAGCGCCGTCGAACCCAAGCCGCCCTATGGGGCACGTACCCGTGCTCATGCATGCAAGCATCGTGGCGCCCATCCCGTGCTGCCTTATCGATGCGGGCATGAGCACCATCGCGCATATCTGGCTGACATGTGTGTCGCGTTTGCAGAGCAATGGAATGGCTAGTCGTATGCGACGGCCGTGTTGGCTCGAACTCACTATGACCGGGTGAGACGCCTATTTTTCTTTAGAATTGGGTACTTAGGAGCGTAATTTGCGGTTTTGTACGAATCCTTGCCGACCATCCACTAGCTCATTACTACCGGGATGCGAATCGTGCATAGCGCCGGAGTACAAGTGCTTTTCTCCTGGTCGAGGCGACGAGAGGTGCTCGGCATGCTGCCACATGTCGCTTTTGTTTATGCTTGCCGTGCCACCGAATCTGACCGCACGCTCCCGATGCCTGCGTTGCTCAGCGCGGTGGTTGTATCAGCATGCCAAACGGCGGTGCTGCTTTCGCCGGTCGGACGGGGTCGAATTCCAGGTGTGAGGAACACGAGCGGCTCCTTTCTTCGGAAGTCGCCTTGACGACCACGCCAACCCACCGACAAGCTGCATACGACATCGCCGCTGTGCTCGCGGTCATTGTGCTCGCGTGGGCCGTTTGTAGAACGTGGCTGTATCCCGAACTCGGCATCGGCGAGAACGCGCCGGTGATCCTGCGGCCTATCGGTGGCTTGTTGACCGCCTGGTGGTTGCTGCGCCGGCGTGGCGAGCGCTGGAGCGCACTCGGTTTGTGCCGACCGGCGTCATGGACCAGGGCGGTGATTACTGCAGTCGCGGTGTATGGGGCGTTGATCGTGCTGTCGCCATGGGTGGTCTCGGTGCTGGTCGTGTGGTTGCCGGCGACACCGCAACCTGCTGATTTTCTCGCCTACATTCATGGCAACTTTGTGGCCACGCTGCCATGGCTTGGCATCGCCTGGGTGGTCGGCGGCTTTTGCGAGGAAGCCCTGTTCCGTGGCTTCCTGCTCAATCGCGTCGCCACTCTCTGTGGCGGTGGACGAGTCGCCGTGGCTGTTGGAGTCGTTGCACAGGCACTTCTGTTCGGTTCGCTGCATCTTTACGGCGGCCCCGTAGCATGCGCAAACGCAACGTTTTTCGGTCTGATGCTTGGCATCGCTTATCTCGCCGCCGGCCGCAATCTGTTGCCGCTGATCGTCGTGCACGGGATGTGGGACACGATCGGGATCTGGGGCACCTATACCGGCTGACCGACATTACGTTCCGACGCGCTTGTACGGAGTGTCTGAAATGCTGGTGCCATCGATGCTGCGGTGAAGAGTTTTACTGGTCGTGAATGCGGTGGTTGTGGCGATCCATTAGCGAGCACTTTGTTTACTGAGGCAGCCGCGCCAGGTGCAGCAGCACGCCGGCCAGACTCTTCAGGTCCTGGCTGTTGTGCGCCAACACTCGCCTTAGATTCAATGCTGAACCTCCACGCAGATAACTGAGCCACGCGGCCGGCGCTTCCGAGCCCGGCAAATCGTCTTCTCGCACCACACTGAGCAACTCGCGTTCCGCAGTCGCCAGGCGACAGTTTTCCCACACACCTTTCCAGTGTCGGCGCACGGGATGAAGCAGATCCAGATGACCCAGGCCAGACAACGGATCGGGCAACCGCGCCAGGCGATAGCGCGTCTTCAGCAACGGTGCGTCGTAGCACTTGCCGTTGTAGCTGACGAGCACGGTGTCCGGTCGCAACCATTCGGCGAAGGTTCGCAGCATCGCGGTTTCGGCACCCATGGTGGTGGTCGTCAGCTGGCGCAAACGAAAGCGCCCATCGGCCAGCCAGTCGGCAGCGCCAATCATCCACGCGCGTGTGCCGGTGCCGCCGGCCAGGCCGGTCGTCTCGGTGTCGAAGTGCAGCAGCCGGCTGTGAGCGACGGGCTCGTCCCATCGCGCAAAAGTGGTGTCGATCAACGGAGCAGGGCGCCCCCAATCCATGATGGCTTCGGTGAGAAACAGGCCCGCTTCGATCTCCGTCCCAGGCACCATGCGATCGCTGGAAGGGACCCGCTGAGCCACGCTCTGCATGCGAGTGCGTCCCTGAATCAGTCGAAGCACGTCGGGTGAAAGAGAGGGCTTTGCTGCGGCCGGTCCAGACAGGTGTGATTGACCTGACTGCGTGCGCAGCTGCCGCAATCGTGCAGCCAGGGCGCTCACAGGGCCACCAGTAGCGCAAGCACGCGCAACGCCAACGCCTTCGGCGTCGTGGCCGCATCTTCATCCGCGGCAAGCACCGGACCCACGCAGCCTGGACAGCCGCCACGACAATCACAGCGTTCAATAAGCGTCACCGATTGCGCCACGAGATCCTCGCGCCGGTTGAACAGCGGCTCGCTCTGTCCGATGCCACCGGGAAACGCGTCATAGAGGTAAACCGTCGGCGTGAACGGTGCGTCAGCCGCTAGAGCGACAGGCTGCCCGTCGGTACCGCGGATCTGTCCTCGCCCGGCGATATCCGCGCTGACAAACCACGCACCATCGCCACTGCCGACGGACTTCTGCAGGTCCCGCGCTTCGGCCATCACCGCAACCGTCGCCACGATATGCAATGCGTAAGCCGCTCCGAGAAAACCGTCGAGGGCTTGCTGCCGCTGCTCAAAGGCCGCTTCGAGCACGACCTGCGCGAGTTGCCACCAGACGGCTGTCGTATGTAATTCCTGGTCGGGCAGGTTGACCGGACCGTAGCCAATGTTCTCGTGTGAGTAGAAGCGAATTTTCTTGTAGCCGGGTACGCGACGCACGACATGCACTTCGCCATGGTGAGCCTGTCCACATCCGGCACTGGATGTGTCGAAGCAATCGAGCACCTTGAGTTTCGTGTAGTCGATGGCGTCGGTGTAATAGTCCACATGCGTGCGCGTGACATAGGCTTTGCGACCTTCCCAGTCGAGCCGCTCGACTTGATAGGGCACGGACTGGATCATGTGGATGGCGCCCTCATAGAGCGTCACTGGCGCGGCGGCGTAGTCGACCTCGGCAATGATCGTCTGACGTCCGTTGGTGCGATCGACCACCACGAAGTTTCCGTCCGCGACTGACCGCAGAGACACAGTGACGGCCGGATAGCTGTCGGCAATCCACTCCCAACGATCGCCTTCTCGATGCAGTACGCCTTCCTCGCCAAGTACGTCAAGCCAGGGTGTGGCGACTTCGGTACCGAACATTTCGTCCCCGATGAACGGCAGCTCGAAAGCGGCGCAGCGAATGTGGTCGAGCAGGATCAACGGCTGATCGGGTTGGATGCGCGCATGTTCAGGAGGCGCGCCCTGAAAAAACTCCGGGTGCCGTACGAGGTATTGATCGAGCGGGTCGGAACTCGCCACCAGCACACCCAGCGCCGACTGCTGCCGACGACCGGCGCGGCCGAACCGTTGCCAGGTTGCCGCAACGGAGCCGGGATAGCCGTTGAGCACGACGACATCCAGGCTGCCGATATCCACACCCAGTTCCAACGCAGAGGTGCTCACGATCCCATCGATGCTGCCGGCGCGCATCTCACGCTCCGCCGCACGCCGCTCTTTGGGCAGATAGCCGCCACGGTAGGCACGAATTCGCGCGGGCTTGCGTGGATCGCTGTCGAACACGTCTTTCAGGTATTTGGTCAGCACTTCAACCATGGTGCGCGACTGTGCGAACACCAACGTCTTCATCCCCGATTTGATCGCCAGTCGCGCGATGCGATTGGTCTGCGACCGCGCCGAGGCGCGCAGGCCGAGGTCGGGATTCACCACCGGCGGGTTCCACAGCAACACGTGCTTGTCGCCGGTCGGTGCGCCGCTTTCGGTGATCGCGGTGACGGCATCCTCGATCAGCGCTTCGGCGTGCTCCTGCGGGTTGCCAATCGTGGCGGAGCAGAGAATGAATTGCGGCGTCACGCCATAGAACGCGCACACCCGCTTGAGCCGGCGAATGACATTGGCGACGTGCGAGCCGAACACACCACGGTAAGTGTGCACCTCGTCGATGACCACGTAGCGCAGGTTCTCGAAGAACTGCGCCCACTTGGTGTGATGCGGCAGGATCGCCTGATGCAGCATGTCCGGATTGCTGACCACGATGTCGCCATGCAACCGGATAGCCTGGCGCGCATCACCGGGCGTGTCGCCGTCGAAGGTAAAGGCTTTGACGCCCAGGTCGCCCGCCTGATTGAGTTCAAGCAACTCGGCCACTTGATCCTGCGCCAGCGCTTTCGTGGGAAACAGATACAGCGCCTTGGCGTGCTGGGTCATCGCAGCGGTGATAACGGGCAGGGTGTAGCAAAGCGACTTGCCGGAAGCGGTAGGCGTGACGATGGCGACGTGCGCACGCGATTGCGTGGCGTTCCACGCCTCAGCTTGATGGCTGTAAAGCTGGTCGATGCCACGCGAGCGCAAGGCGTGCGCGAGCGCAGGTGGCAGATCTTCCGGTAACGGCGCGAATGAACCTTCACGCCCAGGCACAACGAAAGCACCGGTGATGCGCGCCGCATATCGCTTCGAGAGCCGCTGGGCCAGCGTGCGCCCATCGCTCGGATTGCGCAGAACCAGTTCATCGGAAGCGTAGCGATCGGGAAGGGCGTTCATGCGGTGGCCTGGTTCGGGTGAGCGGAGCAGTGAATCGCGGAGCCATCTCATCCCGTGAGATGACCTCCGGTAACGCTGGGGGCCGAAGTCGCCTTCGAGCTGAATCCATCAGCACGCCGAGCCCCTGATCGATCTCAAATGACTCGACAGCCTCAGGCCCCTCTTCCATTTTCACCCATTTTGGTGAAACTATGCGAGCCATGACTATCCAGATCACCAGCCGCCAGTCGAACGTTCTCGCTTTCATCCGCGCCCGGATTGAGCGAGATGGCCAATCGCCCACACTCGAAGAAATCGGCGAGGCGCTGGAAATCGGCAGCGTCAGTGCTGTGCTCAAACACGTCCGGTCGCTGGAAGCGAAAGGCCGGCTGACGATCGAACCCAACCGGGCCCGCAGTATTCGGCTGGTACGTGAGCCCGATCCGCTGGATGCCGACACATTGGAACTGCCACTGATCGGTCGCATCGCCGCCGGCGAACCGCTGTTTTCGGAAGCACGAGTCGATCGCAGCCTGCGTATCTCGCGCTCGCTGTTCCGGTTACGACCGGACTACCTGGTGAAAGTAGTCGGCGATTCGATGCGTGACGAAGGCATTCTTGATGGCGATCTGGTGGCAGTGCACGCCACGCCGGTGGCCCGTCACGGCCAGGTGGTGGCCGCTCGCATAGACGGCGACCGTTTCACGATCAAGCGGTTGCACTGGAAGGGCAACGTGATTCGCTTGCTGCCCAACAGCCCAGGCTTCCAGCCCATCAATCCAGACCCAACAGAAGATTTCGCGATTGAAGGTCTCTTTGCTGGCCTGCTGCGTGGCAGCTAATCTAATTTGACATAATATACATTATGCGAAATCAAGGATGCATCCAAGGTGCCTGCGCGTCGGCGTGTCCGCCAGTGTCGTCTGTTGTACGCAGTGAAGGATGGTCAGTGAATGCTGCCATGAAACCTAAGCCGCATCGACCGACAAACTGGGCCATCGTTGCCAACCAACTTGGACCACTCAGAAAAACAGCCTTCTAACCGCGGCCAGCGTGAAAAACTGCCGACATTTCTGGGCCATAAATCGGAGCCGGAACTGACTTCCGCAGCTAGGTTTGACCACGAACGGCAGATGGACCGCACCAGTCCTGCATCTAGCTCTGCGCCACGGACCTCAACTGCACCGAGAATTGCACCAGTATCGCGCATAGAAATCCAACCTTAGCTGGACGCATCGCGAGCCTTCCTTTTCCTGGCCAGCGGCTTGATCTTCGTGTTCGCCGTCAGGCCATCCAATTTCGTGCGTAACGTTGCTTCTCGTTGGCTAGCCACCTGCAGAGCGTGCTGTGCCGCAAGCAGTGCCGCGGGAAGACCGTCCATCCGGGCCAGTTGTTGCTCCAAGGTTTTCGCGCGAGCCCCGTGTTCGGCGGCCAATTGCTCTGTCGTACGGATCGATGCCACGGCCGTTTCAAGCCGCGTGGCGACAGTTGATGCCTCCCGCCCCTGTCGCTGTAGTGTTGTTTGGAGGGTCTTGGTTTCTTCTCGGGCCCGATCGATTTCTGCGTGCGCCCGATCCTCCACCGCCCGAACATGCGCCGCTTGGGCTTCACGTTCGGCCGTCAGGGCGCTTTTGTGGGTGTCGAAGTCCCCGGCCAGCTGCTCCGCCCGTTGCTGAAACCCATCGCGTTGACGCACAAGTTCAGCAAGTTGGCCGGCCTGTTGCTCCACGAGACGTTGGACGTCCGTCAGCCGGGTTTCGGCGACCTCGCGGGCCTGATCCGCGCTCTGTGCCTGCATCTGGGCTTCGGCGATCGAGATTTCCCAGATCTTGCGTTCTTGTGTGAGTGACGATTGAGCAGCAAGCAGGGCGTTCTGCTCTTGCGCGAGTGCGGCCTGTGCGATGGTCGCAGCGTGGGCCATGGCAAGGCGCCACACCTCGACAAACGACTGCCCCACTTCAGTGGGTACCCCGGGCAGCTTGATTATCTCCTGCAGGCGCTTCGCCAAAGTACCCCGCCACGCCTCCAGCATTCGCGTAACGGTGTTCGGCGAACCGGTGCCCAGCGCCTGACGAATCTTCTCCACAGTCGGTTTGTCCCCAGCGGCGACGAGCGCGTCGGCGGTGGCGTTGACCTGCTCTTGCGTGATGCCTTTGGGCATAACAGATGTCTCCTCGATCGGCGCCCTGCCCTTGCCTTGACGCACTGGTGATAAGTGATGATTATCGTGGCTAGACGGTCGTGTTCGTAGTATACATTACATAGTATGAAATATAATTCCACTATTTCAGTGCTTGCGCAACCCGCTTCCAGTCTGGTGTTGCCAGAACAACTGGCCCAGCAGGCCGCCAGCGCGGTGCGGGAACTGCTCGCCGAAGCGGCCGCGGCGAACACCACGCGCAGCTACGCCAGCGCTCTGCGCTATTGGGCTGGGTGGCACGCGGCGCGCTATGGCATCGAGCTGACGTTGCCGGTGCCGGAAGCGACCGTGCTGCAGTTTGTGGTCGACCACGTGGTGCGGCGCTCGGCCGAGGGCGAACTGGCCTGGGAGCTGCCACCGGCTGCTGACCAGGCGCTGGTGGCCGCCGGCCTCAAGGCCAAGCTCGGTCCGTGGACGCTGGCCACGGTTCGCCACCGGGTTGCCGTGTTGTCGACGGCCCATCGACTCAAGCACGCGACCAATCCGTGCGAACAGCCGGCCGTCCGTACCGTGCTGAGCCGCGCCGCGCGCGCGGCGGTCAAGCGCGGTGAGCGACCGCACAAGAAAACGGCCATCACGTTGGGCGAGCTCGAGGCGATGCTCGCGACCTGCGATGACACGCTCGAAGGGACACGTGACCGTGCCCTGCTCTGCTTCGGCTTTGCGAGCGGCGGCCGCCGGCGTAGCGAGATCGCCGCCGCAGACATTCGAGATTTACGCCGCATTGGCCCACAGGGCTATATCTATCGCCTGGAACACAGTAAGACCCAGCAGGCCGGTGTCACCGCGTCCTCGACGCCGGACAAACCCATTCTCGATCGGGCGGCTCAAGCGCTTGAGGCGTGGCTGGCCGCCAGCGGGATTTCCGAAGGGGCGATGTTTCGGCGGCTATGGAAACACACATTGGGTCCGGCGCTGTCGCCGGCTGCGGTGGGTGAGATCGTGCAGCGACGGGCGAGGCTCGCGGGTTTGGAGGGGGATTTTGGCGGGCATAGCCTGCGGTCGGGATTTGTCACCGAAGCGAGCCGTCAGGGCGTGTCGCTGCCGGCGATCATGGCGATGACCGAACACCGTGCGGTATCCAGCGTAATGGGTTACTTCCAAACGGGCGGTGCGGCCGATAATCCGGCAGCGCGCCTGCTCGATCAAGATGGCGATACCAACAAACCTTATCGGTAGGCTCTCGCTATGTACTTCGATCGCGAGTACGAGCCCGAAGGGGGCTCAGCCCTTTTTCCACGAAAGCTCTCCGGTCAACTCAGGAAGCAGCTCATCGTCGTCTTCGTGTCGCGCGATGCTGGTTCTGGAGGGAGGCAAGTCTTCCTCGAATGTGAGCAACGATAGCGCCCCCACGCAGGCTGATAAATCGCTTCCTCATGGACACTGATGCGGTCGGCAGCATTGCTGTGGCTCCAATCCGATGCCTCCATATGCACCTCCATGGCGCTCTCTTTCCGTATCGCTCGCGCCGCGGCAGAACCACCAGGCAGCTGCACGCCCGTGCGAAGAAAGATGCCCGCCTCCCGTGAGGCACGGGATGAGACGCAATACCTGATTACCCCTCCCTCGGCCACCACATAGGCCACTGGCGCCCCCGATGCAGACGCGAACATGGACGCCACGCAAAGCTTCGAGGCTTCGAACAGGTCCGAAAGCTCCATCACCGTGCTCGCTGAAAAATCACAGTCTCCGGCCAACGGTTGGATCAGATGCCACGGAACGAGGCACTCGGCGGCAAAGACATCGCAGAGCACTTCTTCGGGCTGACGGGTTGATGTTCTATCGAGAGTCCAGCTGGGATCCGGGCGACACCATGGTTCATCTGCTAAGCGGTCCGGACATGGGTCTCGATTTCGCCGCCACTCACGCTGGGCACCACTTGGCTCTCTGGATGAGGCGCCGGGAAGTTTGGCTGAGTACCACCCGCCCTACCTTCCTCGACTTCGGCAATGGGGTTCTGGGGCGTTTGATGTATTACCCACCCGTCGAAAATCAAGTGCTGTGCGTCCAGACCGTCCAGCAAGCGGCGCTGATCGAGCAACTCTACGGGTGGACCAATCAAGCAGGTCAATAAGAACGCCACACCGATCCGACGCGTCATCCGTGGAATCACGCACGACGCCGCGCATTCTCTTTAAGTTAATCGCGAGCATCCCGTGGGGCCGATGGTGTTGACGCATGGCAGCTGGCTAGGCGGATTGCAGAGCCCACCTCATCCAGTCAAATCCTGCCGCAAGACCGACTCATGTGTACCTTCGATCTGGTCTCCAGCATCTTCTTCCAGTACTGCAATGAACTTCAACGCCATCCTTCGCTGGACGAGATCGACCCAGAGAATCTCGACCTCCACCCTATCTCCAGGAGAGGCCGATATGCCATTGGTCCTCGTCTTGTGCACCAGTCCTACGAGTCCGTCGGAGAACTCGACGAAGTAACCCACAGAGCTATTGTTTTGCACTACACCGACTTTTGTTGAGCCTCGCGGCATCCGCCTATCTGCATCAAACCAAGGGTCGTTGGCATGCGACTTGGAAATTCGCTCCAGGGCCTCATGCGCATCACTAAAATCTGCAACGATCGCGAGTAAATCGTCTTTCATGAAGGAGCCTTCGGGTGGCACAAGCCGACTGCGAACCCCATCCAGATATGTGACTACCTCTCGAGCGTTTTCGAGGGCGGTCCTAACGTGCAAATGGGACTCAATGGGACGAATGCGTGATGCTATGCGCTCTGCCTGAAGCCGATCGTCGAAATAGGTATCTTCTGAAACGGCGGCCAAATAGTTGACATTGCTAACAAGCTCCAGATGTACAAAGCCTGCAGGCCCAAGCCGCACCAAGTCGTCATCAATCACATGATCGGTTCTCAAGTGCTCTGCAATGACGCAATGGCCGGCCAAAAGGTAGTTGAACTCGCGGTCGATTACTTCCGGGCTCAGGCCATACGGGATAAGTGCCTGCTTTACCACGCGCTTTGGAAAATACCCGCGCAGGCCGTCCGTGCCCTCGGATCGAAAATTATTTCTTAGCCACCTCATTATCATATAGCGGCTAAAAAATGCAGGCCTGACATCATCGATGCCGGCTGAGAATACATTTTTTATGTGCGAGTGATCGCTGTCATAAAATCTACGATTTGAACGAAGTATGACGGTCGCCACCTGATGAAAAGGTAACGCATAGTTACCCTTGGATTGCCGGATCTTGAATATCTGATCAGAGCCAATATAGCCACTGCTACAGAACTCTAAGAAAATCTCCAGGGCCTTGCGCATATTTCGACCTGCCAAGCCAACAATCAGCCGGCGTGCGAAGAGATCATGCTCGAAAAGCGACTTAACTATCGAGGTAAGGTAGTACGCTTGATCTGATTTTGGGTATTCAACCTCAAACCCGTTGGGTAGCCTGAAGTGAAGTTTGTCGTTGCTACCCGCCCCCAGGTCTTGCAGCGCCACCTGGATACGCCGCATGAGAACCTGCTGGAACATTGGGGGTTCGATACGGAAGACCATATCTTTTAAGGCTGTATCAAGCGGTGGCTGATCCTTATGGTTGTCATAAGTCTCATCTCGAAGTGGCAATATCACCAAGCATCGAAACTCTTTTTGCAGCCATTGCGCCGCCTCAAACATGAGGAGCTGCTCGTCTCTGGTTTTTTTGTCACAGTTGTCGAGCACTAGGACGCACAGCCTGTGGCGCTCGCCACATGTATAACGGACATGAGCGTTGGCCACGACGTGCTGATCGCGTTGAATGGACTCTATGTGTTCCGCGAGCTTGACGTTGTAAATATCAGGTTGGGCCTCATAGAGTTTGCCGACACCCTTTGCAAATTTAGCAATTTCAGTGCCGTACAGCTTTTGGATGACTTCAATTGAATCAAAATCAAGATCGGGCAGTGAGTTGCGGCACGAAGAAATAATTTCATTTCTCAACCAAGAATAGATTTCCCCGGCGGATACTGGTGCCAGGTTCATATTCAACCGGCACCAGACAGTGGAGCTCATTAGCTCCTTGGGCAGCGCAATCTCTTGAAGGTAATCGATGAACGTTGACTTTCCAGCCCCCACGCTCCCGATAAGCAGCAAGACCTTATGCTCAAGGTTGCCCGGTGCTTTCAGCTTGCTTATCAACTCGTTTGGGCGAGAGGTGTCTTCGAGTAACGTCGCGTTGGTTTCGCTCGGTGGCCGAGCGGCCCTGATGATCTTGTCGATTGGGTCAACGTAGCGCTCGCGCCTACGAGATGGCACGTAGGCATCGCGGACAATACGTCGACGGTCCTCGGGGTGTTCTGGATTGAAGACGTTAGCGATCGCTGACGTCACAGTTGTTCCGAACGAGTTGGCATCTATCTCTTCGTTCTGAAATGCCAGGCCGCCTAGAAGCCGTCTAGGCTTGAATAGGCCGGAGGGCCGCTGAGCTAGCGCCACATGATCTGCGTACGCAGATAGCTGGTCCCAACCGATCAAGTCAAGCATGGTACTGAAGCTACTTGAGTAGACACCGAGTTTGCTGCACACCACTTTCTCGATGGGTTCAGCTTGATCGGCGAAGCCGTACCATAGCTCGACGCCGTTCGAAGCCAATACATACTTCGTTGGGGTTACGCCGTGAGGGTACAAAGCATTTAGCTCTTGCGCGTACAGGCGCGCTTCGCGATATCCCTCGTCTAAAGACTCATTCGGATGCTTCGCTTCCACTACTAGCAATGGATAGCCCAGAGTTACAGCAACGTAATCCGGGAAGTAGAGCTTTTGCTCCGCACCCTTGCCAATCGCGAGGCGTCGAATATTTACTTTGGTCTGAATGACCGCGTGTGGAAATCCTAGGCCCGTCGGCTGACCGACCGTCAGCAATGGGTAGATAAATTTTTGCTCGACGTCGCTCTCGTTCAAAAACCCAGAGGTTTCCCACATGAAATATGCCCCTTCTTCGATTCAAAAAAATTGCACATCAGTAAAATCAAAGATGTCTGTCGCCATCGCGTGCGGAATGATCGCACGCTGGTCATATTCTCGTTGGCGTTCACATCCATCATCGGCCTCGGTAGCCAAGGCCAACTGCTCGGGCATCCTCCAGTGGGGATCAGGCCCGACGGTTGCGTCACCAGGGCAGAGCCTCGTAGTAACCCTGGACACAGTTGAAGGCCACATCGAACTCCGGCAACGCCGCCTCGTCCAGTTCGTCACGGAGGGTCGGATAGTCCCGGCGTGCCCGGGAGATCAGCTCCGGGTTCCGGAAGGACTCCCGATCGCAGGCAACACCCCTGTCATCGGCCTTGATCCGCAGCACGTCCAGCACCTCTTTGCGAAAGCCGCCCGCGGTTACGTCCAACGAGGTCAGCAGAAAGTGGAGGTCGAACACGTCTTGGCGCCGGGCGCGCCGGCGCATGACTTGCTGCAGGAGGGCGCGGTACTTCTCGGCGATCAACGTGGATAAGGCATACACCTGCAGTTGGCCTTGGCTATCAACCTGATAAAGATCCTCGGTGGGGACCCGCTCGTCGAAGCTGTAATCCATCTGGATATGGGTATTGATGCTGCCTTGGCCGAGCAATCGCTTGTGCGCGGGAGTGCCCCTTCGGGCATAGCCGATGGTGACCTTGAGGTTGATCCAGAAGTGGGTGAAATGCGGCTTGATCGGGGGATCGGCGCGGGATGAGGTAATCCGGCATTCTAGGTCGTAGCCCAACTGGTCGCTCATGAGCGCAAGGCCTCGCGCCAGGCGGTCCAGGAGTTTTCTCTCGGCTTCCTTGGAATAGCCCTGGGGCGTCGAAAAGTCGATGTCGGTGGTGTAGCGCGGACTGTGATAACGCAGTGCGAGGAGAATGCCACCTTTCATGAAGCTGGCCTGGGCCAGATCCTTATCACTGGCCATCGCGGCCACGATCGTGTGCACTGCGCAGCGGAAATCCCGGTCCGGGGCACTCGCTGCCGCCGCTACCCAGTGAGCGATATCCCAGTCAGACATTGATAGAAAGCATCCATCGTTCGGAGAAGGTCGGCGCGTAGTCAGCGTCCGGGTCCAACACCCGCGACCCACCCCGTTGGGCATGCGCGCGCCAGGCCACGATGCGTGGATCGGACAACCCACATCGTTCCTCTAACAAGTACCCGGCCCTTACACGGTCGATGGGCTCGCCGTGCTTGTCGAGCTCACTGACGATGATCGGAAGATGTTCGGCCCCTCGTTCCTCGAAAATCTCCACCACGTGACTCATGCCGCCACATAGGTCTGGGCGGCGAAGCATGTCCAGGTAGGTCCGTCCCAGAGTCGAGACCCGCAAGAGCCCATCCATGGCGAGGCGGAAGCCGCCACCATAGGCTCTGGTCTGCGTCAGATGAATGGCCTGCCCTTGCATGCGTTCCACCCGGTGTCGGTGCAGCAAGGGAAGGCCCGAGGCTTGGTAACTCGTCCACCCCTCGCCCAGATCACGGTGCATGCGCTCTTGGGCAAGCGAACTCCACAGGGACGACACCGGGGTCGTGAAGAACAGGATCTTAGGGATTCGGTTGCTCAAGCCATGGTAGGCCATGGCGCTCAGGTGGGAGACATAGCGAAAAGGATCCAGCGCGCACAAGATCACCTCCGGATCCTGGCGAACGTCACTGACCAGACGGAACACGGTTGCGGGAAGGCTTCTATCTTGCGCCAGAACCCCGCGATCGATCAGGGCCCGGCGTACGGAGTTCAGGTCGACGCGCGAGGGGTCACGCCGCGTCAGTCGCAGCGTTCGCCCGTCTACTTCGCCGCGAGTGACGGCTTCGAAGACCAGACGGGCCAACTCGTAATCGGTAATCACCGGTGCGCGAATCTCCCGCCGGAGCAGAATCTCAACGGCTTGCGGGAGCGGAATGCGCGTAGGTACTGCCGGTTTAGGCATGCTCGTTCCCGGTCAGGATGAATTGATGCATCCGGTATACTCCACGTCCTAAGGACGTGGAGTATACCGGATGTAACTTACTTTGTGTCGCTGTAGAACCCGTGCCGACGGCGCCTTCAGAGCGAGGAGGAGGAGCCTTGAAAAGTTAATTCTTATAGCGTACAATCCTTGTCCTAAGGACAAGGATTGTACGCTATATTAATCTTTTCCTTTTCGCTCCAAAGTGTTAGCTAATCGTCCGCCCCGCGTTCAAGAGTTGTGCCGTGTCGCCCCCATGTATAGAGCCGGATTTCAGCGCTCATCAATGCTGACGGATCCGCCCTGCAGGCAGGTAGCCCCTGCCTACGCCTGACGGGCGACAACTGCTGGACTCACGGTCACTCGCGTCTCGCGGAGGATTCCCGCGCACCTCCCCGGTGCCCTTTGTCCCCGTAACCCGTCTTTCCAACCGACCGCCGGCTTGCCCGATGACGCAACAGGATAACCGACATGGCGATCCCGCCGGCGAGCGCCGCCAAGGCTCCCACCTGGAGGGCGGCTATCATCAGTTCCTTCGGTACCGAGTAGCGAAGGAGCTGCACGACTGAGATGCACAACGAGCCGGCGACCAGCGCACTGACGGTTCCCAGCAACATACCTTGATGTCGCTCGCGGGCGCGAAGCGTCTTGTACGAACCGGCGAATTCGTTGGCCACCGCGGCGTGACGGCCTTCAATGAGGCCCCATTCGCGGGCGATCTCTTCGGCGAGCGCGTCAAGCGTATGGCGCTGATTGCGAATCAGCAGGTCCATCAGCACGGCAAAGACAAATGCGCCGAGCACGATCAAGATGTTCTTGATGCCCCAATGGCCTTGCGGCTCCATCTGGCTGCCGATGAGAATCAGCGCCGCAGGAATCGCCAGCAGCTGACTTTGGATGTCGGCAAAGACCTTATTCAATTTGGCAATGAACTCGACCTTGTCCTTCTCGACATCCTCTTTGATCTTAACAAAGGAGAATTCCGACACATAAAGCATGTAGCCGGAGCGCACGCTGTTCTTCAGTTCGGAGTAGCGCCGGAGGAGCGCGCCAAAGCGCACGGGCGTCTCCGTCTCGAACAGTTCCTCCAACGTGACGCGCAGGATGGTCTGCTTCTGGTCGCAGTGTTTCTTCCCTTCTTGGTCGGCGAGATATTCATCGATGAACGTCTGGACGCCGCTCAATTCGCTAAGGTCTTCCGGAGAGTACTCGTCGGAGATGACCATCTTGCGCTTGTGCAGGAAGACCAAGCTAATCTGGCTGCCGGTCGCGGGCACATGGTCCGCGCAGGTGACGAGTGCGGACAGCAAAGCGGCGGCCTCGAGATATTCCCGAAGGATCGCCCCGGTCGATCCCGGCGGTTGGGCTGCAAGGAAGGCCGCGGAAGCCTCCTCTTGATAGAGCACATCGGCCTCGGCGACAAAGAACCGCTCCGGCACGGTTCGCCGATGACTCGGCACGCTTAAGAGGTCGGCGAAGGTCAGAAAATAACCTTTGGGCAGCTTCCATTCGATCTTGCCGGAGGCTGCGTGGGAGGCCTCCAGCATCAGTGCAGCATCAAGTTCGGCCTCGATCGCCTTGAAGCGATCGGGGTCATGAATCGCCGTGATGACCAAGCCCTGCGATGCCGACGGCGGCAAGCCGAACTCACGCGTCAGGCGAATCGCCAAGCTCAGCGCGTCACTCGGCGGCGCCATAACCCTTCGCCTTCAGAATCTCCTCGCGCAGCCGGGCCGACACGTTTCGAATGACCAAGATATTGGCCTCGGCATCCAGATCCACGCGTTCGTGCAGCACATCGTCGACGTCGAAGCTGACCTTGATATTGCCCATGGTTCCCGAAATGCGGTGATAGCGGACGTAAGAGCGTTTGTGCGGCGCGAACGTTTCGCTCACCGGGAACGTTTCGTTATTGGCTCTGACGAAATCGGTGAACTTCATCGGTTCCTTGAAATTGATCAGAGCCGACATCGCCGTGAGCGTCACCGGCTCGTTGGCTTCACGCATTTCCTCGAAGTAGGCATACACCTTAGCGCGGACCTCGCGCTTCTCCTCCGCGGGCAGCGCATTCTGCTCGCAATAGGCATCGATGGCCTTGGTCGCGGTCTCCGTATTGAACTTGGCATCGGTGTAGTCAGTGCAACCCAGCGCCTTGCGGAAGTACTTGGTCACATCGTCCTGGCGGCCGCTCCGCTTGATGAACGACAGGTACGGCTGCACACCCTGGTTCCACTTATCCAGATCGATGCGCGCGGCTTCATGCAGGTGCTGGATATCCAGCGTGAGCGCCGCCCGCAGATCCAAACTGTCTTCATCGATACTGGTCATTTCTTTAGTTTTCAGGCCGACGACTAGCAACCAATCCGTACCTTGGTTCATGTACCGCAGAAAGACATAAAAGCCGCCCGTGGCTAACAGCGAGCCCTTCAGTTCGGCGACCACGAGATTGGCCGTGGCTTGCGAGAACGCGATGAAATCCTGCTGGCCCTCCATGTAGCGTTGCAAATGGCGTGGAAACGCATAGGTCTCCAGATCGGTGCTCAACGTGCCGTAGTTGCTCGTGCCCTTGCCGTAAACCTCCAGCAGGTCGGCGGCCAGCTTGGTCATCTGCGCATCGATCGGCGAGGTGTGCTGACGCGGTTTGGCCGTGACCTCGGCGCTGTTGGCTTCTTTCGCGATGCCTTGAACGATCGCTTCTTTGATCTCCATCTCGTCCCTTCTCCTGATGTCGTCTTCGCAGAACGTATGAAAGACCCGTCGCATGGCGTGCGACATGGCCGTGGCCACGCGGCGCGGCCAATGGCGCCGCCCACGCCGGCTCGGTAGTGGACTGGCACGTTGTCACTGGCGCGATGGTAGTGGATTTGTACCGCTAGCGGCGCGGCTCCTGGCGCGAACGCCGAGCCTGCCCTGTGCTGCCCGGCGCTGGAGTCGCCGGCCGGCCGTGGCATATCGCCTACCCCTGATAACATTCTATAATTGCTCTATCCTGATGCCCGCTCACGGCAAGAAGCTGATCCTGCTCCCTGATCAACTAGATTAAGCTGCGCCGCGAAGTGACGCTGGATCAGCTTCCGACAACGGGCGAAGCGATAAACGAAGGCGCGGGCAAATGCTCGTCCCAAACAAGAGATGACAACGCGCCTGTCATATGACGATTGAGCTGGACGATATCGAGCGCAGCTCGTGGAACCGACGCATTTCTCTCCAGCACGTTAGGTCGTACGTGGCCGGCGCGGTCGGGCTTTACGAAACACTTGTCGCGCTTGAAGACCAAGGCTATGAAGCGGCAGTGTTTCCGAGCCGAGGAACCACGCCTTTTCAAGATCTCACATGGAACGTACATCGGTCGGGCTTTGTTGAGCAGCGTGGTGCGACGGCTTGGCACCACAGCGTGAACACGCCATTCGGCTACCGGACGATCACCCTGCCTTTCACGGCCGATGCCCCAGAAGGCGTCACCGATGGGTCCGAACAAATTCGAGATTACTGGGTTCGCGTACTCCGCGCGATTCTGGAGCACGATTCGGCGTCCGCCGAACTGCGATATCACCAGCACTGCGTGGATGCGCTGTTCGGATTTGAGCGGTGGCGCGGCCTGCCGCTGAGGCGCGCCGGTAAGCGCTTTGTGTTTGTGGATACTGTGGTCTCCGGCCAAGCGGTTAGCGAAATAGTTTCGTCATTCAACGCTCACGGCTTGGACGACTTTTATCTCGTCCTCTTGGTCGATGAAAATGGTCACAAACTCAAACCGCAATACCGTCGGGTGTTGGAGGGCCTCGAGCGCGAGGGCAAGGCCAAGCTGATCTACGTGGACCTACTGTTCACTGAGGACGAGGGGCCTGCATTCACCAGTACGTGGTGCCTGAGCTCACCGCAACTCGTGCAAAGGGCGTGCGAAGTGATGGGCCCTAGCAGCGCAGCGACGCTTGTCGGAACGGCTGTTTCGTTTGTACGTGTGCGGGCGGATGACACTCTCGACAACTTGACCTCGACTGTCCTGGGGGCTTCACTTAACGTCGTGCTTTCGAGCGCGATGAGTGAGTATTTCGCGCCCCAAAATATGCGCAACTTCTACACCCGTAGCCTTGAGAGGAGCCGGCTGGAATTATTTGCTCAGGCGATCCACAACCAACGTAGCGGATTCGATCCATTGTCAACGACGGAAACCGAGCGCATTGCGCGTAACGCGATCCAGGCCCGGACGTCCATAGGGGTGGGTCGCAAGCCTATCGGGCTGCCGGTAACCGACGTTGACGTGTCGAGCTCGCACGTCGTGCGCCTGCATTTTGATGAAGCGGTGGTCAAGCGCTTTTTGCGAGGCTATGCGAAAGAGCGCGCGCCGGCATTGCTGTCCGTTCACGAGCCTTAGGCGGCCGTTTGAAGCGACACCCTTTCCAGGCTCTAACGAGCCCCAATGACCCTGCCCCAGGTCGGCCACGGGTTGAAAGCGGACATCGCCACGCTTGGCCGTGGTGCGCCGGCCGGATAGTCATGTCCAGTGGGTAATGGATGAGAGGGCCGTACAGGTGTGACCTCTCTGGGGCTGGCTAGGGGCTCCGTCATTTTTTCAGCGGCGCGCGAATTTTGAGCCACAAATCATTGCAGACAACGAGAGGGAAGTTGCCTTCGCAAGGAAGGAGAACCTGTGGGCGCAGTGATCGTGCAACCGCGGCAACCTCAGCCACTGGCGCGGCAGTGCATCCAGTAGCGGCCAACTCACGGTCTCGTGCGCAACCAATAGGGCGACACCCTAGTTGGTCCTGCTCTACCCCTGATAACACGGGCTAATCGCGCTGCCCTAGACCCGAAATCGGCCAAGAGCGGTCGTTCCGAGTTGGGTCGGTTGCTGGGGTCGATTGTGCCCAACAGGCGACCCTCAGTCAGGTGGTCAGCTAGTTGGCAATGAGCCTCAGCTCAAATTTAGTTGATCCGACGGCCTTGATGATCGTGAAAACGCCCATATTGTCTTCGCACCATGCCATGTAACGGCGGCGTGGGTGCTTTTTGCGATGTCAATCGGCGCCGGGGACTCCCCGCCACCGAACCACATTGTACCGAGCAGCTGAGCCAAAGCGAGTCGGGCAGTGATGTCCACGCGAACGGTCCTCAGTGAGTAGTTTAATATCAGTGTGATTGCACCAGCGGTGACGGTGGCTATGCCCCGTCGAGGGTCCCTTGGGATTCCGGAAGCTGAGGGGGGTAGTATGGGTAGCCGCGACCCACTCCCTCAGCTAACTATGGCGAATGATCCGCTCCGTTCACGGCCCTACCTTCACATCGATAAGCCGCCGACGCGCAGCGCTATTGCTGCGGCAGTATCGAACCCTGAGCGGGTCGCGCGGTGGTCCTTCTTTCCCCTGATTACCAACATCAGAGTAATCCGGAAGCTGCGACGCAAGGGCAACAGCTTCGTAGTCAAGGAAAAACGTCGGTCTATCAGCTATGCCTCTCATCGCGACGCGGCGCTTTATGCGTATTACGCCGAGAAGCTGACCAAGCTGTATGAGCAACGGCTACGAAAGCTCAAACTGGATCACGTCGTGACCGCGTTTAGAACCGGCGATGGTCGCTGCAATATCCATTTTGCCCACGAGGCATTCGAATGGATTGATGCCAATCGACCCTGCGTTGCTCTGGCCTATGACATCAGCGGCTTCTTCGACAATCTCGAGCACCAACTCTTGCGGCGAAAGTGGTGCGATGTCCTAGGTACCTCGTCGCTCCCGTCCGACCACTATGCGCTGTATCGTTCGCTGACCCGCTTTTCTACGGTTCAACAAGTAACGCTTTACGCCACCTTCGGCATCAGCATGCACACGCCGAAAGCCTCTGGTCGGACACGCGCTTGCACACCCAAGGAATTCCGTGAGCGGATTGCTGACGCAGGCTATTTGCAGGTGCACCAAGAGACCAAAGGTATTCCTCAAGGAACGCCACTCAGCGCAGTCCTCTCCAACATCTATATGCTCGATTTCGATGAGCAGCTTGCTGCGCAGGTCAACGCCTGGGGAGGCCTCTATCGACGCTACTGCGATGACGTCCTCTGCATCGTTCCGCCCGACCAAGCGGAGAACGCGAAAAGCCTCATTGAATCTCTTGTGAATTCCATCAAATTAGAAGTGCAGCCAGAAAAATTGGAGGAGTGTCTTTTCGGACTATCTGGCACGACCGCTAAACCTGCCCTGCAATACCTGGGCCTGACTTACGATGGGCGCAGGGTGCGGCTCCGAAGCGGCGGTGTAGCAAGGTTTTACAACCGCATCAGAAAAGGCGTGCGGAAAGCTGACCGTGCCAGAACCAAGATAACCAACGCACGGGGCGTTGCGAAAAAGTCTGTTCCCATCAAGCGTGGACGGATCAACCGGTCCTACCTCTATGTTGGGCCGCGAAACTTCGTTTCCTATGCAGCGCGAGCGGCGCGCATTACACATAGCCCTGCCATCCGTGACCAAATAGCCAGGCGTGCACAAGCCATCAATGAGGCAATCCAGCACGCCGACGAAACACAATGACGCACGGGTGACGTGCTGAGGGCAGCTGTCAGTGTGTTGCATGCACCGGTTGAAACCGCCGACGGAAGCAGACACCCACCCTACCCTCGATAACCTGCCCTAATCACCTGCCCCGCGCCAACTCGGCTAAATGCACCCACCTCCTCACCAGCACCGACGATAAGGCGAAGTTATCGCCTCGGATATGCGGCTCGTATGTGCGTGCGGCTGCCGCCAATAATCGGGAATCTTAATCTCTGAAGTTGGGGTGCTCGTTGAGAGCCAAGAATAAATCCTTCGCGAGGGTTGACTGATCTAGCATCAGTCGGCGAACCATTCATCGCGATCCCCGCCTTGGTCGACCGTCTTCGCAACAGCTAGCCGCCGTCACTCTGGAAGATTGGACGCCTTATCAGCGCCCCTCTGCATTGGATACATCTGCCGCCGCGCGCAACTCGGCATCGGCCTGCAGGCGTAAGTCTTTGGCGTGCTGCGCGTGGCCTCCTAGCTGACCGTCGTTGTCGTGTTGCGACATCTGCACGAAGTGATAAGCCTGGACAATGTTGATCTGAGCGTTGCGCAGGTTGCCGTGCCGCTCACCGATATTCACCACCGGTCCTAAAGTGGCGCCACAAAATGATGGAGCCCTGCTTCACCCTTAGGCTGGGCCACCATGACGCACTCTCTGAGCATCGTCGCCCTACCCCTCAGTCACTGAATGCTCTCCATCGTCACTTGACGTGGCGGATGATCATCCTGTCGACGCCCAGTGACCGAATGTCAAGGTGCATGTTATTACGTAGACGCGTCGTAAATGCTTGCTACATTCGGAAGCGACTGAACGGATGATTCGCGACTGCATCAAACTGGTCTTGAAGCGCAAATCCACGCCCAATTGGATGTCGGCAAGTGCAGTTAGAGCCCGAATATGAAGATGCTCATGCATGTTTCATATCGAGAGGAGCGACTTTGGTAGGAACAAACGACTACCCATCGCTAGTTCGACTGGTATTCGCTTCCGCTCGAGCCAAAGTGATAACAGCTTGTGGGTCAGTATCGAAAATTTCTGCGGGTAGCAGCCTGTACCGGACAGCATTTGTAGTGATATTGGCGTCGTTTTCAGGTGCTCGTAATTTCGCTGACTAGCGTGTGCAATCAGCCGTCGTGCTCTTTTGGTTGGATGAAAATTCCGCTCCGTCAGAGAGGCACGCGGCACGCATTTTCTGCACCCCACATCCGTCCCAGGATGTATGCGCACGCGGGCGGAGCGGAAGAAAATGCGAAGCGACGGGAATGCGCTTCTATGGATGTCGCTGCCAAATGACCGTGGACTTCTCTTTGACTTTTTTCTGACATCTCCAGTCTCTAGTGTGCGGGACTTCACATTTGTTCCCGCCGTAAAACATTCCCGCCGCTGCGCGGGTTTTTTTGTAACTAAACACCAGGGTTGAGATCAATATGACTGCCTCGAAAAGGGACACCAAAAAGCTCCAGTCGTCTGTTCGTTTGAAGAGAAGGCATTTGGTGGAGGCAATAATCGCAGCGCAACTGCTGGCGTATTCGGTCTACAGCACCCCTGTCGCGGCCGGTCAGCTGCCGATCAGTGCATTTCAGACTTACAACGCCGCCAATGCTGCATCCATCTCAGCCGGCCCGAACGCGCTGTACGAAGTTTCCGTGGACAGTTTGCGGCCCACGCAGATGGACGAAGGCTTCGCCGAGGTCAACCAGAAGACCGCCGCCTTCAATCTGTTTACGTCACAGGCAGCGCTGCAAGCCAATCTGTTGACGTCCATCGAACCCGTCGTGATCGGGCCTGGCGGCCAGCTGTACCTGACCGACGGCCACCACAGCTTCACGGCGCTGGAGAATTCGATCTTCGGCCAGTCCGACCCGTTGGTGTTCGTCAACGTCATCGCGAACTACTCGAATCTGACGACCGAGCAGTTCTACCAACAAATGGAGTCGGTCAATCTGCTGCTACCGCTGAACGATGGGGTTCCGGAAACGGTGAACACCGCCACCGGCGCCCCGATTCCGGGCAGCCTCACTGAGCTGGTCAGTGATGTCTATCGCGGCCTTGAGTACAGAATTCTCAAGAACAAGTCGTCCAAGTTCTTCACCACCACTAGCAACATCCTGGGCGCAACGGGCGCCTCGACGCCAGGCCTGGACAAGATGACCGGCGCTTATGCTGACTTCGTCGAAGCCGAGGCCTACCGCAACGCCAACAATGGCTTGGGTCTGCCCTATCTGTCGGTGGCCGACGCAGCGTTGGCGTCGCAATGGAATCTGAATCCCAACAGCACTACCACGATGCCGGGCGTGACCGGCACGGTGCATGCGTACCAGTTGCCTGGCTTCATTCTGAGCCAGAACATTGTCAACACCGGCGGCATCAGCAACGCGACGCTGGCCAATGGCGCCATCGACGGCAGCAGTGCCACCGGCACGTCATTCACCGGCCTCGATCTCGTCAACCTGGGCACGCCCACCAATCCCATTCTCGTCGGCACGCCCAATGTGGGCTTTGTGATGGAGCTCGGCAATGACAAGGGCTTCTCAGTCACGCTCGGCGGTACCAACACCTATACCGGTGGCACCACGATCACTGCCGGCAACCTGATCATCGCCAGTGACGCAGCCTTGGGTGCTGCACCCTCACCCACCTACACCTACAACGCCAGCAATATTCTGGGCAGCGTCCAGGCGGACAACGGGATTGTCTTCAACAGCCTGGACGAAGGCAATGGCACGCTGACTATCGGCACCAGCAGCGGCCAATTCAGCAGCAGCTCGCCCTTTACCACCGCGCGCCCGATCGCCGTCGATGGCGAAGCGGCCACCATCAATGTCAACGGCAGTTCCGTTGTTCTGAATGGCCCGTTGGTATCGCTGGGTACGAATAATGTCGGCATCGGCAATGCGACCGGCGTGTCCGATCTGACCATCGATGACCTCAGCTCGGCTGACAATGGTCATTTGACGCTGTCGGCCGCGAGTCCCAATTTCTACGGCAACATCATCATCGGCAATACCGGCGCGCCGACAGTCACGGTAATGAACGATCAGGCCCTGGGTGCCACCTCGGGCCCGCTGATCGGCGAAGTGGAGCTAAACAGCGGGATCCTGCAGACGGGTGCCTCGTTCAATGCATCTGAGCGAGGCGTGTTCCTTGGCGGAGGCAGCAACATCGACGTGGATGGCAACACCACGAGCTGGGGCACGCTGTCCAACACACAGCGCACCCTGGTGATCCAGAACTCGAATCAAACCACCGCTGGCGCCATTACTTTCGCGGCCATGGACATCTCTGCCACAGCATCGCTGCAGCTGATGGGCGGCGCGTCGTCTGATACGGCAGGCGAGACCATCACCTTCACCAACGGTATCGACCGTACCGGCAACGACACGCTGATCATTGCCCCCGATACCGCCACCTCGTTGGGCGGCAAGTCCGATGTGTTCAACGGTCAAGGAGTGGCCTCGCTGATCAATGGCATGGCGCCCGCCTGGATGGCGACCAACGCGGCCGGCACGGGCACGACGGCGCCTGGCAGCAAAATCGCTGGTCCGTACTTTTTTATGACCTACAACGCGACGAACGGCTACGTCACTGCCAACGCCACAACCGACGCCAGCAATTTCGCGACGACGCTGTCGTCCAGCACAGGCTCCGACCTCGTCAGTCTGAGTGCAGCAGCCACGGCCAGCGGCAATCTCGCGGCTTTCGCGCTCGAAGATCAGGGCAAGACTCTCACCTTGACCGGCCAAACCTTGACCTTGGGCGACGGCACTGATCCGGCCGGTCTGATCTTGAACAGCGGTAGCTCCCTCAGCGGTGGCACCTTGGCCTTTGGTGGCAGCGAAGGCGTGATCTGGCTGGGCGGCGCCAACGCTACCGACAAAGCCAGCGCCCTCGGTACCACGAACGCGACCATTTCATCGGTCATCACCGGCACCAACGGCCTGACCTTTGCTGGTTCCGGTGGCGTTACCATCAGCACGTCGGCGAATGTGTCCGGTCCGATCACGATCGACTCGGGCAACGTGACGCTCTCCGCCACCAATGTCTTCAGCAACAACATTTCTGGCATCCTGCTGGATGACACCAAGAGCAAGCCCTCGCCGGCGGTGTTGAACATCACAGCCAACAATCAGTTGGCTACCTTGAATGCAGTCGGCACCAATAGCGAAATCGGCATCGGCTCTGGTGCGATGCTGACGTTGGGCGATGCCGTCAACAACCTGAGTTCGACCATTCCGTCCAGCCTCTTCGAGACGGGCACCGCAGTGGCCGGTGCGCTGACCCTGGACGGCTCCGGCTTGTTCGACTTCAGTGCTGGTAGCAGCAAATCGCTAGGTCTGCTTTCGGGCAGTTCGATTGTCGTCAATAACAGTGCCCAATTTCGCGTGGCCGGCAACGAGTTCGCCAACGCGGGCGTCAACGTAGTGCTCAACGGCACCAGTCAGTTGCAGTTCGTCGAAAACGGCGGCGACGTGTTTGCCAACAACGTTTCCGGCACGGGCGCTTTGCACCTGATGAGCGGCACGCTGCAAATCACCGGCACCAGCAACTCCTACTCCGGTGGCACGATTCTGGAGACCGGCTCGACCCTGGACATCACCACTGCGAATCTGTCCTCGAGCAATGCGAACATCACCAGTGCTGGCGGAAACGTTCTGTTCGATCAGGGCACCAGTGGCACCTACGCCGGTGTGATCAGCAACGGTCAGGAAATGGGCATCGGCCCGGTGCTCGCGGGCACGCTGATCAAGGACGACAGCACCGGAGCCAACGGCGGCAACGTGACGCTCTCGCAGCAGCAGACGTTCACCGGCGCCACCTCGGTCGAAGCCGGCACGCTGACGCTGGGCGCGATCGACACCCTGATCAACAGCAGCGGTGTAACGCTAGGCCGTGTCGGCGGCTGCGTCGCGACGGGTGATGCCAGCTGTTCCAGCAGCGCGACGCCGACGGCCGTTCTGGCCCTGGGCGCCAACAACACGCTGCAGGGTCTGGCCAGCGACGACAACAACAACACCGCCGTGACGCTGGGCAGCAACACGCTGACGATCGCGCCGACCGCTACCGGCGGCGCTGTTTTCGGCGGCTCGATCAGCGGCACCGGCAACGTCGTGATCGGCGGTGCCGGCGTGCAGATTTTCTCGGGTAGCAACACTTACAACGGTGGCACGACCATCAACGCTGGCGGCGATCTGTATGCCACGTCGGGCGCGGCGCTGGGGTCAGGCACGGTGGCCCTGGTGGGAAGCAGCAGCACGCCCGCCACTTTGACGACAGGCGCGACCACTATCAGCAATGCTGTCTCGATTTCCGGTGAGTCTGCCATCTCGGTGGTTCCCGGTACGACGACCATCATCTCCAACGCGATCACCGACGGTGCGTCTTCGGGCACGCTGCTTGTGCAGAACAACGGCGTGCTGGACCTGAGCGGCGTCAACACCTACAGCGGCGCCACCAACGTTGCGTCCAACAGCACGCTGGCGCTGAGCGGCAGCGGTTCGATCGCTTCATCCAGCGGCGTGATCGACAACGGTCATTTCGACCTCTCGCAAACCACCAGTGGAGCCACCATCCAGAACCTGAGCGGCGCGGGTGCCGTTGCACTTGGTGGTCAGACGCTGACTATCTCCAACGCCAGCGGCAACAGCACCTTCTCGGGCAGCATCACCGACGGCGGTATCGTCTCCACGGCAACCGGCGGCTCGGTTGTTCTGGCCGGCGGCACGACCACACTGACCGGTGCCAACACCTATACCGGTTCGACTACGGTCAATAGCGGTGCGGCGCTGGATATGAGCGGCGCAGGCTCGATTGCCTCCAGCGCCAACGTGATCGACAACGGCACCATCAATGTTTCCAGCGCCAATGCGCTGGGCGGCACGGTGACCGTCGACCAGGGCGGCGTCCTGGACGTGACCGGCGCAGGTTCGCTGGCCGCGTCGGCTACCGTGGTGGACAACGGCCTGTTCAATATCTCAGGCGCGAACAGCGGCATGACCTTGACCGGTCTGAGCGGCGACGGTGTGTTGAACCTTGGCAGCAACGACCTGACCGTGACCAACGTCGACTTCATGGGCACGTTGCAGGGCAGCGGCACGATCAACTTCGCCGGTAACACCAACACCATCGGCAGCGGATCGACGGTGGTCGGAGGAGCCGCCGTACAGGTGAGCTCGGGCGACACCCTGAATGTGACCGGGACCGGCAGCTTGTCCGGGGCCAGCTCAGTGACACTGGACAGCAACTCGACGCTGAACATTGGCGGCGCGACCGCACCGGTGGCCGTCATGTCGCTGGCCAGTTCGTCGCCGTCTGCCACCGTGAACTTGGGCAGCAACAATCTGGTCGTGAGCGATGGCAGCAGCACCGCGGATTATTCCGGCACCATCGCCGGCGCCGGCGCCATGATCATTCAAGGCGGCACGCAGTTGCTGACGGGTAGCAACACGTTCACCGGCGGCATTACGGTGGACGGCGGTGCCACGCTGGAGATCAATGCCGGCGCTGCGCTGGGTACCGGTACGCTGGCGCTGGTCAGCAGCGCCAGCCAACCTGCCACGCTGATCACCACGGCCACCACGACGATCGACAACCACATCACAGTGTCCGGCGATCCGGTCTTCAATGTAGCGGCCGGTACCACCACTGCCATCAACTCGGTGATCGCCAATGGCGCTACGCCTGGCACGGTCGAAGTGGCTGGCACGGGTGTGCTGGCACTGACCGCCGTAAACACCTACACCGGCTCCACGGCGGTCAATGCGGGTGCCTACCTTGCCCTCACCGGCAACGGCAGCATCGCCGACTCCAGCGCGGTGGCGGTCAACGGCACATTCGACGTCTCCAAGACCACGGCGGGAGCTTCCATCGTCGATCTTTCCGGTGCGGGGCGCATCTATCTGGGCAACCAGAACCTGTCCATCACCAACGGCGTCAGCACCTTCTCGGGCGTGATCGCCGATGGCAGCACGCAGGACCTGAACCTGGGTGCTGTCGGTGGCCAGTTCAGCGTCCTCGGCGGCACGGCCACATTGTCGGGAGTCAACACCTACACCGGCAATACGCTGATCAACACCGGCGCATCGCTGGCGTTGGCGGGTGCCGGTTCGATCGCCAACTCGGCCAGCGTGGTCAACAACGGTGTGCTGGATATTTCGCAGACGACGGCGGGCGCTTCCGTAACAGACCTCGCTGGCACCGGCAATGTCGCCCTGGGCGCACAAACGCTGACCATCAGCGATGGTTCAAGCACTTTCACTGGCGTGATCGCTGACGGCGGTATCGCTGGAGGTACTCGCGGCTCGCTGACGGTGGCTGGTGGCACGGCCACTCTCGCTGGCACCAACACCTATAGCGGCACGACCACGATCAACAACCATGCAACGCTTGCCCTGATGGGCACAGGGTCCATCGCCAACTCCAATAGCGTCGTCAACAACGGCACCCTCAACATCAGTGGCAGCAGCAGCCCGGTCAGCGTCAAGGCCTACACCCAAGGCAACAATGCGACCTTGGTGGAAGCCATCGCCCCAGGCAAGAGCATGCCGCTGAATGTCGCCGGGACCGCCAATGTGAGCGGCACGCTGACACTGGATCCGGCAGCCGGTGCCTATACGGTCGGGCACTACGACCTGCTTACGGCCGGCACGTTGAATGGCCAGTTCTCGATGGTGAACCTCAGCGACGCAGCCCTCGCACCGCTGGGCTACATGATCTCCTACGCCAACAACGATGTGGTTCTGTACGTCATGCCCAACAACAGCTTGACGCAGGCCACCATCAACCGTGAGGCCTCGGGCATCTCGACCGTCAACAGTCTGAGCATGGGCATGCTGGCCAATAGCCTGGGCTATGACTGCGATGACTTCGGTGCGAACCATATGTGCGTGAGCATCGGGCTGGGTTCGGCCAAGGAGTCCAGCGGGCGCATGAACGACGCCAGCGTGACGGTTGGCTTCGCCATAACACCGCAGTGGCGCTTCGGTCTGTTCGGCGACCAGCGATTGGGCAACACCTCCGCGGACGGTGTCACGATGTCGGACAGGCGGCCACTGTTCGGTGGTTTCCTGGGGTGGAATGCACGCCAGGACGGTACCGGTCTGGGCATCCAGGCCTCGGCCGCAACGAACGCTTCGTCGCTGGACATCGCTCGCATGAGCAGCGCCTATTCTGAAGCCGCCAGCGGCAACGCCGACTCGCTTGGAAACGCTGAGCAAGTCAAGGCCACCTACGTGGTGCCGCTTTCCAATATGGTGAGCCTGACGCCGTTCATCGGCCTGCGTCTGTCGCAACTGGACGTCGATGGATACACCGAATCCGGAGCGGTCTACCCGGTGACTTACAACGGTGTAAAGCAACGCACGCTCGACGCTTTGCTGGGAACCAACATGGATATCAAGCTGACGGATCGCCTGACGGGTTCGCTGTCCGCCAGCGTGACGCAAAACCTGAGCTTCCAGTCGGGTGCCGTGTCGGGAACCAGTGCTATCGCAGGCTTGAGCAACTTCAGCGTCGCCCTGCCTGGCAGCCATTACACGTCCTTGGGCTTTGGCGCCGGGCTAGGTATGGATCTGGGCAAGAACCAGCGTCTGAACCTGGGCGTCTCCTTCCAGCAACACGAACTGGCACCGTCTGGCATCGGCTCAGTGTCGCTGAACTACACCGCTGGGTTCTGACGCAACACCTACCTAAGTATCAAGAATACGAACTTGGCAAGTTGGCCTGTTTTTTGATGATCGCCTTCGAGGCCCTTTGTCGTCTGTCCCTTAACCCTGTCACATTGTCTTTAACCATGTCATCCCCCGCAGCTGGTCGGCAAGTCTTGACGCAGTTGTCGGCCGTCCAAAAGAAAAGGGTCGGCGTAGCCGACCCTTTCCTGTTTCAACACCAAGAAATCATTGCTTCTTAGGCGGTGCTTCCTTTAGACCGCGATTAAGCAGCATAGGCTCGATGCTCGGGTCCTTGCCGCGCCAGTTCTTGTACAACGTGGCGAGGTCCTGCGTGTTGCCCTGCGAGAGGATCATCGCGCGGAAGCGGTCACCGTTCTCGCGGGTCAGGCCACCCTTGTCGACGAAGCCCTGGAAGGCATCGTCAGCCAGCATTTCCGTCCACAGGTAGGCATAGTAACCGGCGGCGTAGCCGTTGCCCCAGATGTGCTGGAAGTAGCTGGAGCGGTAGCGCGGCGGCACGTAGCTCAGGTTGATCTTGGCCTTGGCGAGCGCGTCCATCTCGAACTTGTCCGGATCCTGCTTCGGTGCATCGGCCGACAGGCTATGCCAGCTCATATCGAGCAACGCGGCGCCGAGCAGTTCGGTCATTTCGTAGCCCTTGTTGAACGTCTTGGCCTTCTTGAGCTTATCGACCAGTTCCTGTGGCATCGGTTCGCCGGTCTTGTAGTTCTTCGCGTAGTTGGCGAAGACCTTCGGATCAGAGGCCCAGTGCTCGTTGAACTGCGAGGGGAATTCCACGAAGTCGCGAGCCGTTGCCGAACCCGAAAGACTCGGATACTCGGAATTGGCGAAGATGCCATGCAAACCATGACCAAACTCATGGAACATGGTGATGACGTCGTCGAATGACAGCAGTGCTGGCTGGCCGGGCGCCGGCTTGGTGAAATTGGCGACGTTGAACACCACGGGCTTGGTGTCCAACAGTTTGGACTGCGCCACCAGGTTGCTCATCCATGCGCCACCCTGCTTGTTGTCGCGCTTGAAGTAGTCGCAATAGAACAGCGCCATGGAGGTGCCGTCCTTGTCGAACACTTCGAACACGCGCACGTCAGGCTGCCAGACGGGGATGTCCTTGCGCTCCTTGAAGGTCAGGCCGTAGAGCTGGTTGGCGGCGTAGAACACGCCGTTCTGCAGCACATTATCCAGCTCGAAGTAGGGCTTGATCTGCGACTCGTCCAGATCGTACTTGGCCTTGCGAACCTGCTCGGAATAGTGGTCCCAGTCCCATGCCTCGACCTTGAAACCACCCTTCTGCTGGTCGATCACATCCTGGATGTCCTTGGCCTCGCGCTCCGCACGCGCGGTAGCGGCCGGAGCCAGTTTGTCCATGAAGGTGATCGCCGCTTCCGGTGTCTTGGCCATCTGGTCTTCAAGCTTCCAGGCGGCATAACTGGAGAATCCCAGCAGCTTGGCCTGCTCAGCGCGAATCTGCGCGATGCGGGAAATCAGCTCGCGCGTGTCATTGTCGTCACCCTTTTCCGCACGATTCCATGATGCCTTGAACAACTGCTCGCGTGTGGCGCGATCGTTGAGGTTCTGCAACGCCGGCTGCTGCGTGGTGTTCTGCAATGGGATCACCCACTTGCCGTCCATCTTGCGACTGGCTGCAGCCTGCGAGGCGGCGGCGATGTCGCCATCGGACAACCCATCGAGCTTGGCTTTGTCGTCCACCACCAGCGCACCGGCCTTGGTGCCAGCCAGCAGCTTCTTGGTGAACTGATTGCGCAGGGTGGACTCTTCCTTGTTGAGGTCTTTGAGCTTGGCCTTGTCGGCATCGGAAAGTTTTGCACCGCCACGCACGAAATTCTGGTAGGTGACCTCTACCAGGCGTTTCGATTCCGGATCGAGCTTGAGCGAATCACGCTGGTTGTAGATCGTCTCGATGCGTTTGAAGAGCTTGCCGTTCATGACGATGGCGTCCTGATGCTCCGCAAACTTGGGCGCTTCGATCTGCTGCACGTTCTGCAGTACGTCGTTGATGTTGGCACCCGTCACCGCAAAGAAAGCGCGACGAACGCGGGACAGCAGCTGACCCGACTTCTCTATGGGGATGAAGGTGTTCTCGAAGGTCGGCGCATCCGGGTTGTCGGCGATCTTGTTGACCTCCTCGAGGTGCTGCTTCATACCCTCCTCTAGCGCCGGCTGGTAGTCGCCATCCTTGATCTTGTCGAACGGCGGCGCCTCGAACGGCAGCGTGCTGGGCGAGAGGAACGGGTTTACGGCACTGATCTCGGCCCCCGGCGCCGCTGTGGATGCCTTGGCTGGCGCGGTGCCGGCGGGAACGGGAACGGAAACAGGCGGCGCCGCCTGTTCGTTCGATTGCTGCGAACAGGCGGCCAACGCAATGGACGTGGCTATGACAAGCGTACGAAGACGTAGCATCAGGAATTCCCCAGTGGACTGCACAAACCCCAACATAACCACACTTTGCCTTGCCTGACATGGGTCGAAAGTCAGGCCTGCAGTCACTCGGCATATCCAGCACTCCACGCCGGAAGCTGCCATTGAAGCGCCCGATGACGTGCTCTGAAAGCAGAACCACTTCGGCGGACTTAACACGGGCGCAGAGGCGCGAGCGCCTTACGTTGCTGATGTCCCAACACCCGTGATGAACCATCAAGGTGTGCGGAAGCATTGCGACGATGCTGCGATGCGCGCTCACAAATCTCGCTTGAAGGTGTCGTGTACACCCGAACATTTACGCATACCTATCTTGAAGCACTGACCGTGCGCGAGGCGCGCGGTGCAGTTGAACGATGGGGACAATCATGAATTGCTTGATGCGCAAAATTGCATTTTTCTCTCTTTGGATCACGGCCCTGGCCATCGCGCCAAATGCCCACGCAACATCTGGCGGAGAGATTATTTTCCGTGGTGCGATCACCGCGCCCACCTGTGCCGGGGAGACGTTGCCCGTAACAGAGACCCAAAGCACTCCAGTCGCGCGCACGCAGTGCACAAGCTCTGGCACAGAGACATCGGTGCAATACACGACGCGTATGGAACCAATCGCAGACTTTGAACGGGAACGCTTACTCAGCTACTTCAGAGACTATCTCCGCACCGCCCAACCGGCAGCGATGCCGCGCCTTATCACCAATGTCTACGATTGATAGCCTTTGAGAAGCTCGTGGTAGCAGATCCACAAGATGATCGCTACCTTGGTAATTGATCTCGGTCGACGCGAATAATTGGTAACGGGCCAATGACCTCGTCATTTATTTAGCGCAACGCTTCGACCGTCGTCGAGTCATCAAGAATGCTTCGTCGCAGCGATGGATGAGGTCAAAGGCAGCTCAGGCGAAATGCAAAGCCCGGGGTTTCCGAAGCGACGATCGATGGTGACCTTCGTCGAAGCGAAGCTCAACGTCGCCTCGCGCTCGGCGAGGTGAGTGGCAAAACCTACAGCGTCCAAGATGGAGCGGCGGATGCCTATCGGCATGCCCTGCCTGAAGATCTGCCAGCTGCTTTGAAGGCTGCCACTGATGCGGTATTCGATGTGATCAGCTTTCATGTCTTCGGCTCCATTGCTTATCCCATGTCTGGGAAGATTTGTTTTCAATCTAATGCGCAAAATCTCCAGCAAACCCGACTCGTCGCGCCCCCTGAGAACAAATCGAATAAAGGGAGGTACAAACCGGATCAGCTCCATCCATGTAATGCGAACTGTGACCGCGAAAGACGACAGGTTGTCCGCAAGCACTACCATCGGCCGGACAACCTGTCGGGTTGTAGCCGCATTCCACGTATCTCAACGATGAGAGCTCCCGATTTCGTTGCGAGCATGACCATGGCCGGCAGCACCCATGTCCGATCCAGGCTTTACCCGGGTTACCCTGGACAAAAATGCGATACCAGCTCGAGGCCAAGTCGGGTATGACCAACGTCAGAGCCAGACGTCGAGCATCTTTTCATTCGACCGCTTCCAGCCGCAGCTAAGTGTGCTGACGGGGCGAATCACGGCGATCGAAGTCCTGTCTCGTTTGCAGATCGCAGCCTTGGAGCTGCCGAGGATGGCCGCGCTAGCTGATCACGAAAGACGCCAGCATCTGGATCACGGCATCATCGTGGCCGCTTCGCGTACGTTGAAGACGCTGGCGGACAACGGTCATCACCACCTTCGCGTGTGCGTAACGGTGCCATGGACTTGGATCGAGGATGCCCGGGCAATCAGCCTGGCGCTGCAGGTCGTGTGCGACGCCAACGTGGCGCCCTACAACCTCGTTGTGCAGATATCGGACGAGACACCGCTTATGCACATGCCTTCGGCGATCGCAGGCATCACCCGACTAAGTCGGCATGGGATCGAAGTGTGTCTGTCGAATTTCGGTTCGGCCAGCCATACACACCATCACCTTCGCTCCCTTCCCGTCGCAAGCATCAGGCTGGACGCCTCGCTCGTCGAGGCAAGGCATGGGTCGTTGCGCGACGCCGTCATAGTGCGGTCACTCATCGACATGCTCCGCGAAATGAACATCAAAGTGACTGCCGACGGCGTCAACAACCGAGATGACCTCGCGTTCGTCGCCCAAGCACAAGCCGACATCGTCCAGGGCGCCTTCATAACGCCTCCGATCTGCCATGACCTGCTTGACTCATGGTTGAACACGACGAACCGACTTGCGGGAGGCCGCGCACTCATTACCCCAAAGTGGTCGGTTTGAGGCGGTATGAATGGGTGGCGGGGAGTGATAAAAAAAACTCCTCCCCGCCGGCTTGCGTTGTCTCACGACAGTGCCGCTACGTCTTGCACGTCCTTAAGCAGGATGGATGTGGCCCGGGGGAAAGGCCACAACCCGCGTCGACTACAGAACTGTCGCCAACGCTGTAGCCATCAGGAATACGAAATGGGACACAAGAACCCGACACGCAGTGAGCGTTTGTCGGAACTTGGGCAATGACGCAGCGAGGCACGCCATAAGAGCCGTGTCTTAAACGCCTGCGGCAATACGGTGTCGCGCCATGTAATGAAGTAGAAGAGCAGGCCTTTGCGCACGGCCTGCGTGCGACTACGCGTGATCGTCGGCCAATTGCACGAGCAGGAAAGCGCGCGCCTTACGCCAATACCGCTGCACGGTGCGCTCGGTGACTTCGAGGTTTTCGGCGATTTCTCGTTCGCTGTAACCACCGAAGTAGCGCCACTCGACCACCTTGGCCAGGACAGGGTCGATCTTCTCCAGTTCGGATAGCGCGTCGTCCAACGAAAGGACTTCGCCTGCGGGATCTGCGATCTGCATTTGAGATGCATCGAGGGTGAGGTGCATAAGCCCCCCACCCCGCTTCTGTGCGCCCACGTGGCGCGCATGATCCACCAGGATCTGGCGCATGGCATTTGCCGCAATGCCCAGCAAATGACCGCGATCCTTCGGCGCCATCTTGGAATTGACGATGCGAAGGTAGGTCTCGTTGACGAGCGCGGTCGTGTTGAAGCTGCCACCACCCCGGCGTAGCTGGCTGCGGGCGTTCCGCTTCATCTCCGCATAGACGGTGGAATACGCCTCGCCCAGAGCAGCCGAATCGCCGTTCGCGATCCGATCGAGCAAGTCCGAGAAACCATCCGTCTTACTGTCCGTTCCGTTCATACGTTGCCCTTGCAGTTCCCGCCATCGCCAATCTACATCGATGTATCCCCGCAGGACCGTCCCTTCAAGAAATATTTTTTATCCGCTGTCGGGTTTTCCAGCAAATCCCCGCATTTCCTGGTGAGTACGTCAGAACGTCACCTGGAAACGCCCATGGCCACCACGCACGCACCTACCGTCACCTGCACGGGTCCGGTCGGTGCAACCCCACCGCACCATCTTGCCGTCGGGCGAACCGACGTGCGTGGCGCACTGGCACGCGGGGAAATCGAACCGTGGTTTCAGCCAGAGTTCCACCTTACCGATGGCAAGGTCGTCGCCGTTGAAGCCCTGGCACGCTGGGTACATCCCACCCTGGGCATCCTGCGTCCCGACGCTTTTCTTGCACAGATCGTTAAAGAAGGCCTTGGCGTAGCCTTTACACGGCAGATCCTGGCCTCGTGCCTGGCCTGCCTCTCGACCCTGGATCGCGCCGGACATGGCGAGGTCGCGGTCGCCATGAATGTTCCCTGGGACTGGATCGTCGATCGCAAGAACGTGGATGAACTCATTCGCCTTACGGCAGAGGCTGGGCATCATCCCTCGCGTGTGATCGTCGAGATCGTCGAGAGTGCCCCGCTCGTCAGGAACGCTCACTCACTGCGCCACCTGAATGTGCTTCGGGCGCATGGATTTGTCCTCGCTCTCGACGACTTCGGCACGGGCTACAGCGCACTTGAGCACCTTCGCTACATGCCTTTGAACTACATCAAGATCGATCGTTCGCTGGTCGAGAGATGTAGTAACGACAAACGCGGAGCGCGACTCCTGGAGGGCATCGTCACCATGGTTCATGGCATCGGCGCTGCGGTGACTGTCGAAGGCGTATCCCGTGAGGAGGATCTGGACCTTGTTCTTGCTCTCCACGTTGATCTGGCACAGGGAAATCTTCTCGGCGAAGCCATGCCCATCGACGCACTGGTTCCATGGCTCTCACGCCTGCGCACCGACCGGCACCATGGCGGACATCGCATGCACCAAGAATTGCTCTCTGCCATGACTGGCGATCAGCCGTTGCATCCAACGCACGCCCACCCATCGCGTCGCGATCGTGTCGGGTTTGCTAGTGATTTTTCGCATTCCTAAACAAGTCAGAGTTTTTTCCTAAGGAAATTTCTGACGATCTATTCCCGCCTCGATCAGGCTGCGTGCTTTTTGCGTGCTCTGTCACGCGATTGACTTCGCTAAATCAATCCGTTGCGGATCGATGCCATCGATCGAATGGATCCAGGTATCGAGCGTTTATTTGTTCCGGTGTTGGCATTGAATGCGTGCAGTGGCGCTGATTCGGTCGACTGTCTCGCATGTCCCTCCCCCTGTCTTAAATCTGATTTTTTAGGTAAAAACATATGAACAGAATATATCGATCGATCTGGAACCAGGCCCTAGGGATGCTCTGATCTATTCCTCGCCTCAGGCATCATAGCGACCAATCTCCAGGAAGCGCCTCCCCATGAAACAGCGTTCGTTTGCGTCGTTGAGTTTCGAGTCGAAGAAGAAGCCGACGCGGC
>Ga0302310_10000078_pt1 | contig 88000 bp, 76 predicted proteins | sample III_Palsa_N1_2_FD_200451 | JGI IMG/M metagenome (GOLD analysis project Ga0302310, IMG submission 200451) | Peat permafrost microbial communities from Stordalen Mire near Abisko, Sweden - III_Palsa_N1_2 | ecosystem: Environmental > Terrestrial > Soil > Palsa > Peat permafrost | place: Sweden...
GCGCCGCGACAATCAACTTCAAACATAACGCTTGCCAGCGACAAACAACAAGAACACAATAGCAACATCGCAATCACGGATTCTGATCCTGATTGTCGGGCTTTCTGATCCAGATTGTCGCGCCACATACAGCGCAGTCTTGTGGTGGGAACGCCAGAATCCGCTGCTGCTCGATCATACCAATATGATCGTGCGCGACGAACTGATGGTCAGGGCAGTCGCAATCGGGTGGTGGGTGCTGACAGCGCACATTTCCGCCATCACAATCGGCCTGTCATTGGGCCATGATCGCCGATCCCGGGAAGCCCGACTGTTCTCGGACCTTCTGGCCGGCACAATCTACATCGGCGCTGCGCTGATCATTCTCAGTTTCGACCTTCACGTCCCGATCGGAGGCATGATCGCGACGTCCGGCGTTTTCGCCATCGTCCTGGGCCTTGCCCTCCAAAACACGCTCGCCGACGTTTTCTCCGGGATCGCGGTCGGGGTCGAACAGCCCTTCCATGTCGGCGACCGTATCAAGCTGAATGAACGGATCGAGGGCCGCGTGGTTGAGGTCAACTGGCGGTCCATCAGAATACAAACCGACGAAAACGACGTCGCAATCGTGCCGAACAGCACCGTGGCCAAAGCCGAAATCGTCAATCGCAGCTTCCCGTCAGACCAGCGAAGCGGCAAAGTAGAGCTCCAGATCACCTCGGCCGCCCCGCCCAGCCAGATCACAAGCCTGCTCGGCCAGGCAGCATTGCTTTGCCCAGAAATCCTCGCCGATCCTGCCCCCGATATCCTGCTGACACGGCTTGGCGAACGATCGAATGGCTTTGCGATGTTGTTCTCGGTCGCCGATCCGAACGAATTCGCGCGCGCAAAAAGCCTCCTGCTAAACCAGATGAGCCGTCTCTTGCACCATGCCGGCCTGCTGATGACTGACCGTGCACTGGAGGGCTCTGCGCCGATCCCGATGTCGGTTGCGGGCTTGCTATCCCAGACGATCATTTTTGAAAGCCTGACCGACGTGCAGATCAAGCATCTCGCCGACAATGTGCAGATCCGGCACCTTGAGGCAGGCGAAGTGCTTTTCAGCCAGGGAGAGGTCGACGCCTCCCTCTATATCGTCAGCGAGGGCGTGCTGGAAATGAGCCGCACCACACCATTTGGACGACCAGAGGTCATCGGGCGCCTTGGTGCCGGCGATTACATCGGCGCAATCGGCCTCCTGGCCGGCGCACCGCGGAGCGTTACCGCGCACGCGATCAACAACGTTTCGGTACACGCGCTGCGAAAGGATGCCATCGCGCCACTCCTCGAGACCGAAACATTACTCGTCGCGGCATTCGAAAAATCGGTTCGAAGAGGTCAAAAATTGCTCGGCCGCAATGCAGTTTCTCGCGTGGAGTCAGAAGAAACCGGGCCGTCACCTCTACTTGGGCGAATAAAAGATTTTTTTGGTTTGAAATAACAAATCAGGAGATGGCTCGAGGGCGCGGATAGCGCTGTTCGACCGTGGCGACATGCAGCGGCCCGACGGCTTCGGGCCGGACCTTCGCATCCACCCCGCTTTCGTCCACCCGCGCATAGGCGATTCGGCGATCGTCGGGCGCGACCCAGGTGCCGACCGCGCGGTACAGGTCATCCGATGCAATGAATTCCGCCACCCCAAAGGACAATGTGCCCCGGCCATCGGTGGTCAGCGCGCGATCGGCACCGGTGGCAAGGTCGATGCGGTGCAGGTTGTGATCGCGCACATAGACGACCATGACGAACGGCTTGCAGCAGATGCCAGCGCACAATCCAGCAGAATGTGCCCATGCGTCAAGCGATCTGCGCGTTGGTCAGATTCTCTACCTGGCTGAAGACTAAGGTTTGTAGCAACGCAGGGGACATCGAGAACAACATGGGCCGCATCGCGGCAGCATCGGTACGATTGTCGTCATAAAAGGCTACGCCCAAGGCAACGCCAAGCGCGCAAAGGTGATCTTCACAATAACGACGATGGCGTCGCTCGACTGGTAGCCGGACCGCTTACATGGCTGAGCGCCACGCATAGCCCGGTTGTAACCTTTGATCTGGAAGTTGACCGCAACATCGGCTTCGCTTAGCCATCAATCCATTTTGATGATTGATTTGAAAACTATAATCTATTGGATAGATTGATCAGTGCCTCGTATCCAATCTCACGAGGAGAATTGGAATGGCTCTGGAACCGCGGCGCGCATTTTTTGTTGGCCCAAGACGAATACAAATAACGCGTGCTGCGCAAGCGGCGAATATGACGCTCTCCGCCCAGAGCGCTGCGATCACCTCACGGAGAGCGCGCGTTAGCGAGCCGCGGTCTCAACGCCACATTCAAGGTTTCGAGCTAAGCCAGGTCTGCGAAGCGTTGGTGCGCGTTTTGGGAAAGCATGTGCTATGGACCCGCTGAACCTGGCTCTCGCGTCGGGCAGCACGCGCCGTCGCTTTCTGGAACGCGCCGTGGTCGGCGGGGTTGCCTTCGCCGCATCGCCCGTGGTCGCGCAAAGCCTTGTCGATCTGCATTTACCCGGTGACCCATCGCAGCGATCGATGACGAGCGCCTTTCCGGGCAAAGGCAGCATGATCCTGCAACGCACGCGCCCGCCACTGCTTGAAACGCCGATGGCTGTTTTCGACAAGGACGTGTTTACGCCGAACGACCAGTTTTTTGTGCGCTGGCATTGGGCGGATATTCCCACGTCTATCGACGTCGCGGCATTCCGGCTGGCCATTCATGGTGCGGTCAACCGATCGCTATCGCTGAGTTTGGCGGAATTGCTGAGCCTGCCGCGCGTGGAAATGGCGGCGATCAATCAGTGCTCGGGAAATTCGCGCGGATTTTTTCAACCGCGGATACCCGGGGCGCAATGGGGCCATGGCGCGATGGGTAACGCGCGCTGGCTTGGCGTGCGGTTGCGCGATGTGCTTGACCTCGCCGGGGTAAAGCCAGGCGCCGTGGCCGTTCGGTTTAATGGGCTTGACCAACCAGTGGTTCCAGACGCACCCGATTTCGAAAAGTCGCTCGATATTGATCACGCCCGCGATGGCGAAGTGATGATTGCGTTCGGCATGAACGATCAGCAATTGCCTTTGCTCAACGGATTTCCGATCCGCCTGATCGTTCCCGGCTGGTATTCGACGTACTGGGTCAAGATGCTCAGTGATATCGAAGTGCTGACTGCGCCTGACGACCATTTCTGGATGGCGAAAGCGTATAAGGTTCCGGCTACGCCTGGGGCTGATGTCGTGCCGGGTGGAAAGGATTTCCCGACTGTGCCCATCAGCAAGATGGTGCCGCGTTCCTGGGTCACGAACCTGCCCGAAGGTGGGCAGGTCGCGTTCGGCCCTGCGATCGCGGTGGGCGGCATCGCGATGGGCGGCGATACCGGGGTGAAACAGGTCGAGGTGTCGGTGGATGGCGGGCAGACCTGGCATCCGACCGCGCTGGGCCCCGATCATGGGAAGTACAGTTTTCGGCGGTGGGATGCGCACGTGGCGCTGGCGCAGCGTGGGCCGATACCGGTGATGTCGCGGTGTGCCAGCAGCGCTGGGGTGATCCAGCCGATGCGGCCGATCTGGAACCCTGGCGGGTTCATGCGGGGCAATGTCGAAACCACCAATATCGTTGTCGGCTGAGGAGCGGGACCATGAAAATTCTGGCTATCGGCCTGACCGCATTCGTCCTGGTTGCAGTAGTCGCGCCCCACAGCCGGGCCGCCGCGCCTGCGCGGGTGTCTGCCCACGGGTTTGCTTTGACATCGCTGACTGTCGAGCTGCCCTTCGACGAAACGCAATATCCCGATGGCCCGGGCGCCGATGTGATCAATGCCAATTGCACCGCCTGCCATTCGGCCAGCATGGCGCTGACCCAGCCGGCGCTGACCCGCGACCAGTGGAGCGCCATCGTCAGCAAGATGGCCGACACCTACAAGGCGCCGATCGACAGGCACGATATGCCGGCGATCGTGGCCTATCTGACCGCGATGAGCGCCCGGCTGCCCGGTGCAAAAGGGCCAGCGCCTCGGACCAGCAACGAGGCGACGACCGGTTGAATCCCGCTTCGAGGTGCAATTTCAGGCGCGCAATGCAGCATAGACCCGCGCCTCAGGGGAGGGGTGTTTGAGCGCCGATTGGTCGCGCCACATCGCGGCGCCGTACACCCCCACCCAACCCTCCCCCTTCAGGGGGAGCGCTTTTGAGTGGTGGGTTTGATGGCGATCAGCCCCCGCGAAATGTGCGATCGACCGACAGGCCCGTGACCGCGCCGGCGTGGGAGGTCACGGCGATTTTCCAGAGAATGTCCTGAGGCCGTTCCTCGATCACGTCGGTCGCCGGAAACGAGCAGCGCAGATTGCCGTTCGCGTCAGGTTTCCGGCACCTGGCATCGCGCCGGTGCAGGATCTGCCGCGCGTCTTCCAGCGAAGTTCCCACCGGGACTGCAGCCTTGAGCATGGCCAGGCCGGCGGCCTCGCGGTCGTCGCGCGACACTTCGAATTCGATATCGCGCAAGGTTATGATGCGGGCATGCGACGGATTGGCCGATGCGGCATGCGGGACGAGGAGCATGGCCGCGAGAACGGGGCCAAGCTGGCGAAAACGCGTGTATGTCATGGGATTACAGACCTTGTTGTGGTGGATTGGGGGCATGGGGATCCGGGCGCCAGTCGCCGCCGATTGCCTGGATCAGTTTGACGGTCGCCTGCAGCGACTGGGTGCGCAGGTCGATCACGCTGCGCCGCACGCGCAGCGCGGTGGTCTGCGCGGTCACGACCTGCAGGTAATCGAGCGCGCCTTTGGTGTAGTTGTTCAGCGACAGCCGCCCGACTTGGGTCGCTTGGTCCTGCGCTTCGCGCTCGGCGGCGAGCTGGTCCTGCAGGTAATGCGTTTGCGCCAGCGCATCCTCGACTTCCTGGAAAGCCTTGAGCACGTCTTCGCGATAGGCGGCGGTCGCAGTCTCCCACCCGGCGCGCGCCACGGCCAGTTGACCGCGCCGCTTGCCCCCGTCGAACAGGTTGAAGCTGACACTCGGCCCGACCGACCAGATGAGGTTGCCCGCGCCGAACAGGCCGGCCAGCGCGGTGTTCTGCACGCCGCCCATCCCGAGTAGCGAAATCTGCGGGTAGAACGCCGCTTTGGCGACGCCGATACCGCGGTTCGCGGCATACATCCGCCGCTCGGCCGCCGCGATATCGGGGCGGCGCTGCAACAAGGTCGATGGCACGCCGACGGGGACCACCGGCACAACCAGGTCTGCGGTATCGGGCGCCAGGCTGAAGCTTGACGCAGGCGTCCCGACCAGGCTGGCGATCGCGTGTTCGGTCAGCGCACGGGCCTTGCGCGTGTCGGCCAGTTGCGCGCGCGCTTCGGCCAGCAGGGTTTGCGATTCGCCTGTGTCGATGCCCGAGGCGATGCCGGTGGCGAAACGCCGCTGGGTGAGTTTGGCCGCTCGGACATAAGCATCGACTGTGTCCGACAGCAGGTCGATCTGACGGTCATCACCCTGCAGTGCGATAAAATCCATTGCGACCTGGCTTTCCAGGCTCAGCCGGATCGCGGCGATATCGTCGGCGCTGGCCTGCGCCTGCCCGCGACCGGCCGCGACCGAATTGCGCACCCGGCCCCACAAGTCGAGTTCGTAGCCGATGTTGCCGCTGACCGTGTCGGCCGCATAGAAATCGGGCTCGCCACCGCCGCGTAACGGGCGATGGTTCGATTGACGATCGCTGGTGACTTGTGCGTTCGTCCCCGCCGTCGGCAGCGCGTCGGCGTCGATCTGCTGCAGATAGCCGCGCGCCTCGTCATAGCGGCCGAGCGCGCCGGCCAGCGTCGGGTTGCCGGTCTGGACGCGCTGTTCCAGGCCATCGAGCGTCGTATCGCCAAACCCGGTCCACCAGTCGGCGGACATCGCCGCGCTGCCGGGCACTGCCGTGACCCACGGCCCGCTTTCCTTGAACGCCACCGGCGCGGGCGTTTCCGGCGGGTGATAAGTCGGGGCCAGCGAACAAGCCGCCAGCGCGCTGGTCATCACCAGGCAGGATACAGTCCGAAATCTACCCATTATGGCCCCCGGCAACGCGGACCAGTTCGCCCTCGGCGATGGAATCGGGCGGATTGTCGACGATTTTCTCGCCGCGGGTGAGGCCCGAAGTCACCTCGATCGCGTTGCCCTGATCCTGCCCGATCGTGATCGTGTGCATCCGCACGCGATTGTCCGGGCCGATCGTGGCGACTTGCGTATTGGCCGCGCGGAACACCAGCGTGCTCGACGGGATCAGGACGGTTCCAGACTGGCTCGGCACCGCGAATTTGACCTGGGCATACCCGCCTGGGCGCAGCGCATGATCGGCATTGTCGGTCAGCAACTGGACTTCGAAATTGCCGGTCTGCGGATCGATCGCGCCGGCGTCGCCGATCAGCTTGGCGGTGAACGTCCGGCCCGGATCGTCGGGAACGGTCAGCGTGACGGCGAGCCCCTGTTTGACGCTGTTGGCATAAGCCTGCGGCACGTTGACATAGATGCGGATCGCATGGGTGTCGGCGATCGCGAACAACGGCTGATGGTTGTCGCCGCTTGGCCCGACCAGGTTGCCGATATCCGCGCTGCGCGCAGTCACGATGCCGGCAAACGGCGCGCGCAGGCTGGCGAACCCTTTCATCGCCAGCAACCGGTCGAGATTGGCCTGCGCCGCCTGCACGCCCGCTTTCCTGTCGGCGAGCGCGTTGTTCTTTTCGTCGGCGTCCTGATGCGACACCGAATTGTCGGACAGCAGGTCGTTCCACCGCGCCGCGGTGCTGTGCGCGAGCGCGGCGTCGGCGCGTGCCCTGGCCAGTTCCGCGCGGGCCTGTGCAATCTGCTGATCGACTTCGGGCGTTTCGACCAGGCCGAGCACCGTGCCCGCGCTGACATGCGCGCCGATATCCTTGTACCAGGCCTTCACATAGCCATTGGTCTGCGCAAAGATTTTCGCGGTATTCCACGCCTGCATCGTGCCAGGCAAAGTCAACCCGTCGGTGACTGGCGGCGCGGTCACCGGGACCAGGTGGACGATCGGCACCGAGGTCGCATCGGACCAGTGCTGCGCGGTGTGCCGGTCGGACACGCGCGCGAGCGTCCCTGCGGCGACGACACCGCCCGCGACCACGATCGCGGCGATCGCCGCGATCTTGAGCCGACGCGGATTGGTCGGCGGTTGAAGATGAAATTCACTCTGCATGGGCGAGGCCTTCATAAGGAATGCTGTCGGATGGGAGCGGAGCCGGGGCCGCCCGGTGTTTGCGGTGGGCGATCGAGAACACGACGGGCACGAACAGCAGCGTTGCGATCGTGGCGCAGACCAGCCCGCCGATCACCGCGCGGCCGAGCGGCGCGTTCTGTTCGCCGCCCTCGCCCAGCCCCAGCGCCATCGGCGCCATGCCGATGATCATTGCCAGCGCGGTCATCATCACCGGGCGAAACCGGGTCGAACCGGCCTCGGCCGCAGCGAGTACCGCGTCGCCGACCACCGCCAGCCGTTCGCGGGCAAAGCTGATCACGAGCACCGAGTTCGCAGTCGCCACGCCCATGCACATGATCGCCCCGGTCAGCGCCGGCACCGACAGCGGCGTGTGCGTGGTGAAGAGTATCCACGCGATGCCGGCGAGCGCCGCGGGCAGCGCCGAGATGATCACCGCCGGATCGATCCAGCTCTGGAAATTGATCACCAGCAGCAGGTAGATCAGCGCGATCGCGCCCAGCAGGCCCAGCTCCAACCCGGTGAAGGCGGTGTTCATCGTCTGGACCTGGCCGCGCAGATGCACGGCGGCGCCGAGTGGCAAGTCGGTCTTCGTATCCTTCAGCACCTGCTGGATATCGCTGGCGACAGCGCCCAGATCGCGGCCTTGCGTGGTTGCAAACACGTCGACCGCGGGCTGCACCGCGTAGTGCGAGACCACCGCGGCAGAGGGTTGGCGGTGGAGCGAACTGATGCCGCCCAGCACCTGGAACGCATTGCTGCCCGACCCGGTCACCGGAATGTTGCGCAGTTCGGACATCGACGAGACACGGTATTCCGGAGCCTCGACCACGATCGGATACGAGACGCCGTTCTTCGGGTTGAGCCAGAAGGCGGGCGCGGTCTGGAAGCTGCCGGCCAGGTTGACCGACAGGCTGCGGGTCACGTCGTTTTCGTTGATCCCGACCGCGCTGGCGCGGCTGCGATCGACATTGACGTTGATTTGCGGATAGTCGTCGGCCTGTTGCAGGCGGACATCGGCGATGCCGGCAATATGCCCCATCCTGCCGACCAGTTCATGCGCATAGCTGGCATTGGCGGCAGCGTCGGGGCCGGTGACCATGACATCGATCGGTGCAGGTGCGCCAAAGTTCAGGATCTGGCTGATGATATCGGCGGGCAGGAACGAGAACGTCGCGCCCGGGAACGCCTTCGGCAGCTCTTCGCGCAACTGCTTGACGTAGCTGGCGGTCGGCGCGTGGTCCTTGTTCAGCGTGATCATGATGTCGCCGTCCTGCGGACCGATCGTGCCGGTGTTGGTATAGGCGAGGTTGAGGCCCGAGATCGGCAGGCCGATATTGTCGACCGTGCCGCCCATTTCGCGCGCCGGAATGACCTGGCGGATGCGATCCTCGATATGGTCGAACAGCGCGGCCGTTTCCTCGTTGCGCATGCCGATCGGGCCGCGCACGTGGAGGTTGATCTGGCCCGCGTCAATCGAGGGAAAGAAGTCGCGACCCAGGAACGGCGTCAGCGCAAACGATGCGACGACCACCAGCAAAAAGCCCGGAATGAAGACGCGGCGGCGTTCGAGCGCGAGCGACAGCAGGCCCATATAGCCCGTGCGCAGATGTTCGAAGCCGCGCTCGAAACCGGACTGGAAACGCCGGAACGGATTGCGGCTTTTCGGCCGGCCCGCCTGCGCATCGTGCTGCACCATGACTTCGGCGGTGTGCTCGCTGGCATGGTCGCGCAGCAGGTAATTGCCGATCGTCGGCACCAGCGTGCGCGACAGGATAAAGCTGGCGATCATCGCGAACACCACCGCCTTGGCCATCGGCGCAAACAGGAACCCGGCGACACCGGGCAGGAACAGCATCGGTACGAACGCGATGCAGATGCACAGCAGCGAAACGAACGCGGGCCCGACGATCTGTTCGGCGCCGTCGAGGATTGCCTGGCGCACGGTCTTGCCCTGCTCCAGATGCCAGTTGATGTTTTCGATGGTAACGGTCGCGTCATCGACCAGGATGCCGACCGCCAAGGCCAGTCCGCCAAGGGTCATGACGTTCAGCGTTTCGCCCGTGATCGCCAGTCCCGCCACCGCGGCGAGAATGGCGAGTGGGATCGAGGCGGCGATGATCACGGTCGACCGCCACGAGCCGAGGAACAGCAGGATCATTACCGAAGTCAGCGCGGCGGCAATCACCCCTTCGCGGATCACCCCCGATACCGCCTCTTTGACGAACACCGACTGGTCGGCGAGCAGCTCGACCTGCAAGGCAGAGGGCAACGTCTGGCGGATCCTGGGCATCAGCGCCTTGACGTTGTCGACGATATCGACGGTCGAGGCCGAGCCCGCTTTCAGGATGGTCATCAGCACCGCGCGGCCGCCGTTGACGCGCACCACGTTGTGCTGCGGCGATGCGCCGTCGCGGACATGGGCGACATCGCCGATGTATACCGTCGCGCCGTTAGCGGTCTTGATCGGCAACTGGTTGAGCTGATCGACGACATCGGGGCTGTTGTTGAGCGCGATATTGTATTCGTCGCGGCCGATCTTGGCCGTGCCCGGAGGCACGATCTGGTTCTGGGCGGCGAGCGCAGCGCCGACGTCATTGGCCGACAGATGGCGCGCCTGGAGCGCGGTGTTGTCGAGATCGACCTGGATCTGGCGGACTTTGCCGCCGTATGGCGTCGGGATCGCGGCACCGTTCACCGCGGCCAGCGCCGGGCGGATGTTGGTCTGGCCCAGGTCGAAAATCTTCTGTTCGGGCAGGCTGTGCGATGACAGCGCGAGCTGCAGGATCGGCACTGTCGACGCGCTGTAGTTCAGGATCATCGGCGGGGTCATGCCCGGCGGCATCTGCTTCAGCACCGTCTGCGAAATCGAGGTGACCTGCGCGGTCGCGGTGCGGATGTCGACGCCGGGCTGGAAATAGACTTTGACCACGCCGACGCCGCGATAGGACTGGCTTTCGATATGGTCGACGTCATTGACCGTCGTGGACAGTTGCTGCTCGTAATAATAGACGACGCGCCCGGCCATGTCCTTTGGCGGGATGCCGCTATATTGCCAGACGACCGCGATCACCGGGATCTTGATGTCGGGAAATATGTCGGTCGGCGTGGTTTCCCACGCAACCGTTCCCGAAATCATTATCAGGATCGCGAGCACGACAAAGGTATAGGGCTTGCTCAGCGCAAGCTTGACGAGTTGAAGCATGATTGTCCCACGGCTGCGGCGCGAATACGGCCGATCGCATCCTGTGATTCACGGTGCGATTGTTGCCGTCACTGTCCCGCCGGGGACCCGAACAAGCGAGTGAATTTCGCTTTATGTGGGCAATAAGGACGGTGAAGATTCGTTTATTTGCGCGCGCGGATCTGCGCTGCGAGGCCGGGCCCGGCATCGCGCAATGCCAGGTCGAAATGGTGAATGTGCAGGATGGCCGAAACGATGCTGAGGCCCAGCCCGAACCCCGGTTTCTGCGCGCCGTCACCCGCCCGGTAAAACCGCTGCAACACCGCGCCGCGTTCGTCCGCATCGATGCCGGGCCCGTCATCCGCGACCAGGATCACATCCAACTCGTCTTCACGGTACGCCCTGATCCGTACGCGCCCGGCGGCGAATTTGATCGCATTGTCGACCAGGTTGCCGATCGCCTCGATCAACAGGTTGCGATCGCCGTGCACCTGCATCCCCGGCTCGATCGTCAGGTCGAGCCGAATGCCTGCGTCCTCGGCGAGCGGCGCGTAAAGTTCGCCGACCGTCTCGAGCAGCGAGGTCACATCGACCGGGCCAAACCCCGCCCGCCGCTCGCTTGCCTCTAGTTCGGCAATCCGCAGCAGCGCGGCGAAGCGTTCGAGTACGACATCGAGATCGCCGATCAGGTCGTCGATGCTGTCGCCGCTGCGCAGTTCCGACCCGGCAAGCCGCGCGTCGTCCAGTCGGTTGCGCAGCCGCGTCAACGGCGTGCGCAAGTCGTGGGCAATGCTGTCGGTAATCGTCTTGGCCTGAACGATGATGCGGCCGATATCGTCGACCATCGCGTTGATCATCGTGGCGATCTGGTCGAATTCGTCCATGCGGCCGGTCGTCGGAATGCGCACGTCGAACTGGCCGGTGGCGATCTGTCGGCTGGCGATCTGCAATTCATGAATGCGCCGCAGCGGCCCGCGGCTGAGCACAGTGCCGACCGCCAACACCACCGCGATAACGCCGCCGCTGCCGATCAGGATGATCGCGGCCATCCGCCGCAACAGATAGCGGATTTCGCTGATGTCGCGGCCCAGTACCAGGATTTCCTCGGTTTGCGCGGTGACGGCCATCACCCGCATCGGCCCGTGATGCGCGCTGCGCTCGATATCGATCGCGGGTCCGGGCCGCAGCGCGGGAATGGGGTCGATATTGCCGCTGATCAGCTCGCCCGAAGCAGAGACCAGCGCGAAATAATTAAGGCCGTGGACATTGCGCGCAACATCGTCGCGCACTTCGACCGGTAGCCGCGCAGGCGACACACTCAGCAGCACCTGCTCTTCCTGGCGCAAAATCTGGTCACTGCGCGCGGTCAGTTCGCGCGCAGTCATCACATAGATCAGCCCACCCAGCGCCAGCACTCCCAGCGCGGGCAGCAGCCCGAACAGCAGCGCCAGGCGAAAGGTCGTGGCCGATGCGATCCGCGCCAGCCGCCGCGCTTCAGACCTCAAGCCGGTAGCCCTCGCCCTTGACCGTCGTGATCATCGAAGGCTGGTCCGGCTTGTCGAGCTTGCGCCGCAGATTGCCGATATGGACATTGATCAGATTGGCGCCGGGGTCGAAATAATAGCCCCAGACCTGCTCGAAAACGAACTTGCGCCCCAAAGTCCGTCCCGCCTGCCCGACGAGAAATTGCAGCAAGCGAAACTCCATGATCGTCAGCCGCAGCGGCGTGCCCTCATACAGCACGCTGCGCTTCACCAGGTTCATTTCAATCGCACCCGCGCGGATCACCGCCTCGGGCGTCGCGATCGCCGATCGCCGGATCAGCGCTTCGACCCGCGCGAGCATCTCCTGCGACGAAAACGGCTTGACCAGATAATCATCGCCGCCCGCCCTGATCCCGTCGATCCGCTGATCGACATCGGACAGCGCACTGATCATCAGCACCGGCACCGTGATCGACCGCTTGCGCAGCATCGCGACGAGCGTCAGGCCATCGATGCCGGGCAACATCCGATCGAGCGTGATCACATCGAGATATTCACGCGTCGCCAGCGCCAGGCCGGCATGACCGTCGTCGGCACGGAGGACCTCGTGGCCATAGGCGACGAGCTGCTTTTCGATCGAAGTCGCCGTGGTGGCGTCGTCCTCGATCACGAGAATGCGGGGCATGGGCGTGTCCTTATTCCAAATTGCAATGATGCGTACTGAGGGCCTCCGGCGGCAAAGGGCCAAGGGCCCTTTGAACCCATTACCGTCTTGAACTGCGCGCTGTTCAGGCAATTGCGTCCCGCCGCGCAGCGGCCATCGTCTTCCGACGCAGCGGCAGGATGCAGCGCTGAACAGACACATCAACGCGGACGGTAATGGGATGCAAGGGCAATGGCCCTTGCCCGCCGGAGGCCCTTTCAAGTTAGTGCGAGGCTCAACCCTGATCAGCGCCGCGCGTTTTCTTGCGTTCGGCATCCACTTTATGGACGCCGGGCTCTTCCTTCAGCCGGGCGATGCACTCGCGGATGTCACGCTCCGACACTTTGACCAGATGCAGCGTGACAAGGTCGCGATCGTGGCCGCCGGGCTGCGCCGACATCCGCTTGATCTGACCACCGCGTATGCCCAGCAGTTTCTGCACGGCGTCGAGTTCGATCACGCCGCGCTCGGCCTCGATTGTGAGCACCACGCTCTGGACGCGCGCGCGATAGGCCTCCTCCAGCGGTTTCAGGCCGCCGAGAATAACGAGGATGATCACGGTCGTCAGAATGGCCGCGAACCACAGGCCGCCGCCGGTCGCGAGCCCGATCGCGGCGACGCTCCATACGCTCGCCGCGGTGGTCAGCCCGCGCACGACATTGCCGCGCAGCAGGATCGATCCCGCGCCGAGAAAGCCGACTCCGGTCACGACTTGCGCAGCAATCCGCGACGGATCGAGCACGACATGCGCCTGCTGGATCGCGTCCTGAAAGCCATAGGCCGAGGTGATCATCAGCAGGCACGACCCGACCGCCACCAGCATATGCGTGCGAATGCCTGCCGCCCACAGCAGCCGTTCGCGCTCCAGGCCGACCAGACTGCCGAGCAGCGCGGCCAGCGCCAGCCGCTCTGCAATCTCGACATTGGCGATCATGCGGCCGGGCCCGCAAAGCGCAGCGCGCCGGTCAGGTCGCCGGGCGGTGGTCCGCCCGCGGCGATCATCGCGCGCTCGCGTTCGGCCAGGCCGGGCAGTTTTTCCAGGCTCCAGCGCCGCGTGATGAACCGCGCGATCGATCCGGTGTCGTAGATCGTGTGATCGACTTCGCCATGCCGACTGTGCGGCGAAACGATCAGCGCCGGAATACGGGTGCCCGGCCCCCAGCGATCGCCTTTTGGCGGGGCGACATGGTCCCACCAGCCGCCGTTTTCGTCGAAGGTGATCACGACGAGCATCTTGTCCCACTGCGGGCTCTTGCGCAGCGCGGCGATGACCCCGGCGATATGGCGGTCGCCGGCGTCCACGTCCGAATAGCCGGCGTGCATGTTCAGATTGCCCTGCGGTTTGTAATACGTGACCGAGGGCAGCTTTCCGGCGGCGATATCGGCGAGAAAGTGATTGGTCCGCGCCGTTTCACCCAGCCCGCCATCGCGCAGCCGCTTCGCGCGCTCTGCCGTGCCGGGACCGAACTGCGCGAAATAGTTGAGCGGTTGGTGGTGCGGCTGAAAATTGGGCCGCGATGGGAATTCCTTGTCCTCGCCGTTCCCCGCCATGGCCGCGCCCCAGCCGCCCGCATACCAGGCCCAGTCGACTCCGCGGCCATTCAGCATGTCGCCGATGGTCTTGTGATGCTGCGGGACAAGCGTGTCGGGATTGCTCGCATCGGCGTAGCCCGGCTTGGCCGGATCAAGCGAATAGGTCGGCGCATAAGGCGGCAGCATCGTGTTGATCGCCCAGAAATCGGGCGAAATCGCATCGGGTACGAAGTCGACCGGGCCATCCATCGCGCTCGGCTTCGACTGCGGCGTCTGTTTCGGGCGGATGCCCTTGGGGTCGCTGCCTTCCAGCACCACGATCCGCGTTTTGGCAGGGCTCTTGTCCGCGTCGGGATAGAACGGTGGCCGCGCCGCGATCAGGTATTGGTGGTTGAGGTAGGACCCGCCGAACGCGCCCATGAAGAAATTGTCGCACAGCGTGAATTCGCGCGCGACCTGCCACAGCCGCAAGTTGGCGGCGTTGTCGCCATAATGGCCCATGACCATGCCGCCCGCGTCGCCCCATGCGACAAAGCCGTCATTGCGGCCGCCGTTGATCTGCAACTGGTTGTTGTAGAACGCATGGATCAGGTCGCACGTGACGATCCCGTGCGGCAAGGGATCCCCCTCCGGCGTGGACAGCGCGAACGGGCCATTGGCGATCGGCGCCAGGTCGTCGGGCCCGATATGGTATTCGCGGTGTTCGACCACTTGCTTGTCGGGGACCAGCCCGTCCCAGATTTTCGGCAGCGTATCGAGAACCCGCCCGTCGCGGTCGCGCTGCAAGGTCCGTTCGCGCGGGACTTCGGACAGCGGCTGTTGCAGGCCGGGGAAATCGGCGAACAGATTGTTGAAGCTGCGGTTTTCGGCATAGATCACCACGACCGTGTCGATGTTCGCGCGCAAGTCGGCATCGCTGACCGGCCCGTCGGCCACCGCCGCCGCGCGCTTCGCCTCGGCCGCCGTTGCCGTACTCGCCGCGCCAGCAACGCCAGCCGCCATGATCCCGCCCAGCAACAGACGGCGGCCTTGATCGACCTGTTGAACGTCTTTGTCACGATCATCGCGTTTGTCGGTCATGGGCTTCTTTCTGGGCTGCGAGAGGGGTTTGCGAACACGAATGTATCAGGATTTGTCGACGTCCGGGCCGTCCGCACCTGGCCCGCGCGATGGTTCTTCACCTTGCTCACGCGCACGCGAGGTTCCCAGCTCGGCGTTACCGGTGATATACAGCCCGATCGGCCCGAGCAGCAGCCCGACCAGCGCAAAGCCCAGCCAGCTTCGGTCTTTCGTCAGCGCGATGAACCCGCACAGCATCCCGCAAAACAGAAACGTGATCACCACGATCATCAGCGTATTTTCAATCAGGCCCATACGGAATACCCCCGACAGACTGTGCGCGGATCATGCCCCAACCTTTGGCCATGTCAGCGCCACCTCCAGCCCGCCAAGTGCAGATGCACGGAACGAAATCGCCCCGCCGGTAGCCGTCGCGAGATCCTTGGCGATCGACAGGCCGAAACCATGGCCCGGCCCCGCTTCATCGAGCCGGCCACCCCGGACAACCGCATCATCTACCCGGCCAGCGGCGATGCCAGGCCCATCATCGCCAATGGTGATCACGACGCACTGCCCATCGTCGCTCGCATGGATCGCGATACTCCGCCGCGCATAACGCGCCGCATTCTCGATGATCGCGCCCAGAATTTCGGACAGATCCGAACGGCCAACGGGTGCCTCGATGCGTTCGTCGGCAACGATGTCGAATACCAGTGCAGACCCGGCATCGGTGCGTTCGACCACACTGACCACATCGTCCACGGTTGACAGCACGCCGGCACGATCCGGCACTTCTGCCACCCGCGCAGCCGCTGTCCGCGCGCGCGCCAGCTCCGCCTCCAAGGCTGCCTGCGCGACCGCGATCGTGCGATCGATCGCGTCGGCAGCGAGCGGAGCGCCTTCAGCCCGCGCCCGCCGGCTTTGCGCCGACAGCGCTGCCAGCGGAGTTTTCAAACTATGCGCCAGATCGGCAGCGCGGCGGCGCGCCCGGTCAAGATCGGTGGCGCGCGCATCAGCCAGGGCATTGATTGCCTCGACCAGCGGCGCGATCTCGCGCGGATAATCGCTCGACAGACGCGCAAAAGGGCTCCGCCGAAGATGATCGAGCTCCAAGCTCAGACGCCGAAACGGTTGCAGCCCGAGCCGCACCTGTACTGTCGCAGCAAGCACCAACACCACCCACAACAGACACAGCGCGAGCGCCGTTTCGAGCCGAAATTCGCTCAGCGAGACGACCAGCGCATCGTCGTCGGTCGCAAATTGAACGACAATCGACCGGTGGCTCCGGTCCGGCTGGATCAGCCGCGAGATGATGACCAGCCGGTGCCCAAACGGACCGTCAGCACGGCGCAGCGCCCAGCTTTCCCCGGTCGAAGGGCCCGCATCACCCAGCGTCTGATCCCACAGCGACCGCGAATAGATCGCGCCAGCAGGCGCCGATGCCTGCCAATACAGGCCACCAGCCGGACGCCAGAACCGGCCATCCGACGGACGACCATCGGCGACAGGACGCCCGCCAACATCGAAATGCAGACCGGGCAACAGCTCCTTGGCCTTGGCCTCAAGCGACAGCGCCTCGCGCTGTTCGATGTGCCGCTGGAACAGCCAGACAAGCCCGGTGCCGGCAACACCGAGCGCGAGCAGGATGGCAAAAGCGGCACCAATCACCAGCCGCCGGTGAAACGAACGCGCCTTCATGCCTGGGTCACGAGTGCGTAGCCCACGCCTTTGCGGGTTTCGACGATGTCCGGACCAACCTTGCGGCGCAGCCGGCTGACCAGCGCCTCGATCGCATTGGAGTCGCCGGCGTCGGCGCTTCCATACAGGTTTTCGGCGATCTGGTGCGGCGTGGCGAGATGGCCCGGCTGGTGGCACAGCAGCTGAAGAAAGCGGAATTCGAGCTGCGACAAACGGATCGACTGGCCATCGACGCAAGCTTCCATCCGCGCGGTATCGAGCGTGAGCCGCCCGACAGTAATCGCCGCCGAAACACGGCCCGCCGCACGCCGCAACAGACCGCGCAGGCGCGCGATCACTTCGCCCATGGCAAAAGGCTTGGCCATATAATCGTCGGCCCCCGCATCGATGCCCTCGACTTTTTCGGTCCAGTTGCCCCGCGCCGTCAGGACCAGCACAGGAAACGTCCGCCCGGCCGATCGCCAGCGGCGCAACACACTCAGGCCATCGAGGCGCGGCAATCCAAGGTCGAGCACCACCGCTGCGTAGTCCTCGGTATCACCGCGAAACCACGCCTCGTCGCCGACGGTGACAAGATCCACCACGAAACCGGCTTTACCCAGCTCGGTCGCCAGGTCCTGTCCAACGTCAGGATCGTCCTCGACAACCAGCACCCGCATCAGTCGTCCTGAACCGCAAGAATGGCGGCTGTCTGTGCATCGAGCCTGATCTCGCGAACGCGACCATCGGGCGTCAGGATCTTTACCGAATAGCCGAAACGATCGCTGACTTCCTCCAGTTCGGCCCGGAGCACTTCGCCCGGAATCCTGTGCTGCGCGACGGCCAGAATTCGCGGCAAAGGCAGTATCCGGCCATGCGCAACCGCTTCGCGAATGCGCGTGGCATCATCGCCAGGACGGCGATCGGCACTCATCGCGATCGTCGCTCCGCCAAACGCGAATGCAACGATCAGAGGTGTGAGAAAGAAGCGAAATGCAAGCATGGGAAAGCTGACTAGCACAGCCGCGCTGACGCCACACTGACGGCCTCAACCGCACACGCCTTAGTATATGGTCAGGCCCGTCCGGAGGGAACAAAGCGCAGGATTCCTGCAACGCGCGACGAACCACCGGTGTCGCTCGGATGGTTTACGCCGTCCATGACCGGCACGTCTTCGAAATCGAAAGAGCTCACCTCGTGGAGGCAAGCGACATTGACGCCATACTGGTTGGGATCAGATCGCCGCTGGTGATGTTTGTAGATACCACAATGCGAGCAAAGGAAGTTCTCCGCCGCGCCTGTGTTGAAGCGGTAGCTAGTCAGGATGTCCTGTCCCTGCAAAATGCGGCCCCCGCCCATCTTCGCCGACACGACGACAGCGCCGCGCATTCGGCAATAGGAACAGGTGCAGCGGCGGACGGTGAAGTCGTCAAATCTACCGCGCAAAACAAGAGCCGCGAAGCTTGCTCATTAACGCTATGGACGACCCCGACGATTAACAATCGCCTCATATATTAGTCTTGCTGACACACAATCTTGATGAACATAGCCGCGGCGTGCGGCGCGCTCGCCTTCGCCTGGTGCCCGTGCGGAATTTATTACAGATCGTTTCATAAACTAGACCTACGGTGATGACTGCCACGTCGCAAGCCGAAGTCCAATCAAGTCCAGAGTTATGCTGACCTTCAACGGAACGTCCGGAAAGATTTGAAATGAGGTCAAGCTTGGAGTTCCAGCAATCGAAAGCTACTTCAGCCGCTGGAAATGGCATGCAATTCTTGACGCACCTGCGGGCGACGACCGCAGAGCGGTAGTCATGCCGCTGAATTCAAACAGGGCTTGCGTTTACCGTCCTGCAGCCGACGGAATTGTAAAGCTGAACGTTGCGCCTAGCGACGGCCGGGAGCGGACTTTGATTTCTCCGCCATGGGCCTCGACAATCGAACGGCATATGCCCAGGCCGAGGCCGATTCCGTCGGTCTTGGTCGTGAAAAAGCTCTCGAACAACTGGTCCTGGATCGGCTGACTGATTCCAGGCCCGGTATCTTCCACCTCGAATACGACCATGTTTGTCATTCGATCGAGAAATGCCCTGACGGACAACGTCCGGCGCCAGCAGTAACCGTTGGACATCGCCTGGGCCGCATTCATCACAAGGTTTACGATGACCTGTTGAATCTGGGTGCGATCGCCCATCGCGAAAACGGGTTCCTGGGGAAGGTTGAGGCGGATCGAGGACTGGTGCCGCTCCATCTCGTGACGAAGGAGAAGAATGGCTTCTTCGATCAGGTGATTGGTCGCAATTGGTGCAAATGTCGGTGGCTGATTGCGGGACATCGCGCGCAAATTCGTGATGACATCGGTAGCGCGCCGTCCACCGGTGACGATCGTTTCGAGCGCAGCTTTCAGTTCGGTCAGGTTGGGCTCGGGCCGGTTCAACCAGCGCAAGCCGGCTTGCGCATTGGCGACCACCGCCAGGAGCGGTTGGCTCACCTCGTGAGCAATGGAAGCGACCAGTTCGCCCATGAGCGACAGGCGACCGACGTGCGCCAGATCCGATTGCAGCCGCCCGATGGCTTCTTCAGAACGTGCCCGGTCGCCAATATCCGTCAGGCTTGCAAAACGCCGGCCAGGCGGTGTTGCATGCGGAACTGACCAACTCGAATAGATCACGGAGAGGAGCCCGCCATCGGCCCGTTTAAGGATGGTTTCAGCCTTGAAAACTGCCCCGCGGCTCAGCGCTTCGAGATCGGCCTGAAGAACGTCGAGGCTGTTATCGGGCCAGAACCGGCCGTAAGGGCCGATCAATTCCGTCAGCGAACAAGCGCCCATCATCATGATCGCTTGCCGGTTGGCGTAAATGATCCGCACCGCATCGAGTTGACGGCGAAACGCAAGGGAATCATTCGCAGCGAGATCGCCCGTATGGAAACTCCCGCCCACGTCGATTTCGATGATCGGGAGCCCCATCGCATCAATCACCCGATGTTCAAGATCCTCGTCAATCACCATTTACCGCTCCTCGACGAACTGCAGCAAATCGTTGTTAAGCCTGTCTTTATGGGTGAAAATGAAACCGTGCGCTGCCCCTTCATAAATGACAAGCCGGGCATGAGGAACATAATCGAGCGCCAGTCGGCTGGTCACTTCGATGGGCACAAGACTGTCATCGTCGCCATGGATCAACAGCGTTGGTACGTTGAAGGCGCCAAGATCGTCGCGAAAGTCGGTTTCGGAAAATGCTCCCACGCAATCATGCGACGACTTCAGGGAACACGACATGGCCATTTGATGATATTGCGCAAGCAAGCCATCGGAGATGGCCGCGCCTTCACGATCCGCACCGTAGAAAATTCGCCCAAGCCCGCGGAAAAACTCCGCGCGGTCCTCCATGATCCCCGCCCGAACGCCATCACAGACTTCCCGCGGGAGGCCGGTGGGATAGGTGTCTGCCCACCCCAGTCGCGGGGTCACGGCGCCGAGCAACGCAATCCGCGCCAGCCGGGACGTGCCGTGCTTGCCGGCGTAACGCGCCACTTCCCCTCCACCCATCGAAAATCCCACCAGGGTAATGCGATCGAGATCGAGCGCGTCGATCAGTTCGGACAGATCCTGCGCGAAACGATCGTAATCGTAACCCTGCCACGGCTGATCGGACCGGCCGCAGCCGCGGCGGTCCATGGCCACGACCCGGCAACCGTTTTCGGCCAGGAACATCATCTGATATTCCCACATATCGGAATTGAGCGGCCAACCGTGACACAGCACGACCGTTGGCCCTTGCCCCCAATCCTTATAGAAAACCCGCGTGCCATCGCTAAGGCTCAGATAAGGCATTGTAGTTCCCCTTCAGCTAATACGTAGCACGCCGCAATGCACGCGCACCCAATAATTGCGCGCACACCTCGATCCGGCCGATCATTGTCCACCGTCAGCTTCGAAGATCTGCTCGAGAATCATCTGCAGGCGCTCGACTTCGACAGGCTTTTCAAGGACGCAAACCGCGCCGCGCGCAACGGCATCACGCGCTCTTTCGGGGTAGGCGGTAATCAGGACAACCGGACAATCCGGAACAAGCGCCAAAAGACAACGCAGCAAACCGAGACCGCTCATGCCTGGCATTTGCACGTCCGAAATGACGCAGTCATATTTCGTGTCGGAACACGACAGCAGTGCTTCGGCAGATCCAAACGTACATGTGCCGAAACCAAGCGATCGGACAAGCCCCGCCATCGATCTCTGAACGAGTTCGTTGTCATCGACGATCGCAACCGTTCGCTGCCTGGGCAAGCCCGATTTCCCTGCGAATTGCCGGATCCCCAGGGGCTCCAGTTGGTTTCGGCAGCAGACAATACCATCGCCGCCGGCGCAACTATACGTTCGTCTATATGGTTCGATCGATTGCCTTCTGGCAGGGGCACATTGCCCGGGACTCTCGTCGCGGGCAGATTGTGCAATCGTTGCGCTAACGGTGATCCTGACTAAAAGCTGGCGCAGTGAGCAGATGGGGAACCGCTATGAACACCTTGACCGATACCCTGGCCAGTGGGCTGAGCGAACGCGAAACCGCAGAGTTGAAGCTCGCGGAAACCTTCGGCGGCGGCAACCACTACATTTCCGGCGATGAACTTCCCTGGACGCCGTGGATCGGCGCGATCGAGATCAAGGTCATGCGGGTAGATAACCGGACCGGGCAGTTGGTCATGGCGCTTCGCTCGAAAGATGACGTCGTACTGGGCAAACACCGGCATCGCGGCGCCGTCACTGCGGTTACCCTCAAGGGCGCGTGGGAGTATCACGAACACGACTGGATCGCGCGTCCGGGCGATTACGTTCGCGAAGATCCCGGTACGATCCACACTCTGCACATCATGCCCGGCGCAGAGATTATCTACACAATCGATGGTTCGATCGAGTTCCTCAACGAAGACGACACGCTAGACTACGTGATGGACGTCTGGAGTTTTCTCAAGCTTTATGAGGATTTTTGCGGATTGCAGAAAATTGCCCTCAACAAGAACATTTTCTATTGATCCATACCCGATTGAGAAATTGATTTTTTCTGATCCGGTCGGGGGGCCATTGCGCCCCGGCCAGGTCGGGGCATCACTCAAGCCGCCCGACTATACGAAGGTGTTGCTGGGCTGCCGCCGCTAAATGCCCTAGGGTAACGCGAATGGGGTGTCAGATAAGGGAGCGAATGGCGCAAGATCCTAAATCATCCGACGCAATCACAATAAACCAGACTAGCGCTGTCGTCTTGATTGTTGACGATGACGAACTTGTCCGGACGTCACTGGATAGTCTGGTCCGCTCGGCTGGCTACCGATCGCTTGTATATGCCAGCGCCGGGGAGCTGCTGGAATCTCGCTTACCAGAGACGGCATGCTGCCTGATTACGGACATTCGCCTACCGCGGCTAAGCGGCCTTGACCTCCAGCGTGAGCTCACCAGACGCGGCGAGCGACTGCCGGTCATTTTCATGACGGGTCACGGCGACATCCCGATGTCGGTCAGAGCCATGAAGGCCGGCGCCGTCGATTTCCTGCCCAAACCCTTTCGCGACCAGGATCTTCTCGACGCCATTTGCGTCGCGCTGGAACTGGACGCGGGCAATCGCAAGGCTGCCGACCAGCTTGCCGAATATCGCGCGCGTTTTGCCTTGCTGACCTCGCGGGAGCATCAGGTTCTTACACTTGTCGCCTCGGGCCTGCTCAACAAACAGGCCGCGGCCGAACTCGGACTGAGCGAGATCACGATCAAATTGCATCGCGGTCATGCCATGCGCAAGATGGGCGCGCGTACGCTTGCCCAAGCTGTTCGAATGCTTGAATCCATCGAGCGCGGGGCCATGCCGGGATAAGCCGCCATTCCTGGCGACCATACTATACCAAAGTATCTGTAGATTGTTCATTTGTGCAAATTGCCTAGACGATTGCACAGGCGATTTGTCTCGCATTACAGCATTATATTAGGTCATCGAATACGAAGAAAGCGATCCCAACCAATTCATCGGGTCGAAATTTTTCCTTGTCAACGGTCACTGCATTTGCAGATTTTTTGGCAGCTGACCGGCTGAAACACAGCTCTTTCTTCGTACCACCTTCAAACTGGAAAGCATGACCATGGCCACGTTTGCAACGCCCGATGGCACGACGATCTTTTACAAAGACCTGGGACCAAGGGACGCTCAACCACTCGTGTTTCATCACGGCTGGCCGCTCACCGCCGATGACTGGGACGCCCAGGTCATGTTCTTCCTGCTCCTGGGCTACCGCGTCATTGCCCATGACCGTCGCGGTCACGGCCGATCGACCCAGACATGGGAAGGCAATGACATGGACACCTATGCCGCCGACGTGATTGCGCTTGCCGACCACCTCGACCTCACCGGAGCCATACATATCGGACACTCGACCGGCGGCGGCGAAGTCGCACGTTATGCGGCGCGCGCAAACCCGAGCCGGGTGTCAAAGGCCGTCCTGATCGGCGCAGTGCCCCCGATTATGGTCAAATCGGCAGTCAATCCGGACGGCCTGCCGATCGAGGTATTCGACAGTTTCCGCAAGGCACTCGTCGAAAACAAGGCCCAGTTCTACATCGATGTACCAGCCGGACCGTTTTACGGCTTCAACCGGCCGGACGCCAAAGTGTCGAACGGGGTCATCCAGAATTGGTGGCGCCAAGGCATGATGGGCGGAACGAAAGCGCATTATGACTGCATCGCGGCGTTTTCCGAAACCGATTTCACCGACGATCTCAAGGCCATCACGGTGCCGACGCTGGTCATGCATGGCGACGATGACCAGATCGTTCCCTACCACGATTCAGCGCCCCTATCGGTAAAGCTGCTGAAGCATGGCACGTTGAAAACTTACAAGGGCCTGCCTCACGGCATGTGCACGACGCATCCCGACATCATCAATCCGGATTTGCTGGCGTTCATCCGCACATAACGGGTTCGATTTTCGCATGGGCGAAGACTCTGTTTACTGGGGGATGTCATGAGCAATAACACCTTTATTTCAATCAGCACGCCATCGGGCGCCTTTCAGGCTTTTGTCGCACGACCATCGGTCGAACCTGCGCCGGCCGTGGTGGTGATTCAGGAAATTTTCGGCATCAATGAAGATCTCAAGGCCACTTGCCTTGAACTCGCGGATCGCGGGTATATCGCCGTCTGTCCGGATCTCTTCTGGCGGCTCGAACCCGGCGTTTCGCTTTCCCACTGGAGCGATGACGAATGGAAGAAGGGCCTGGCGCTCTACGCAGCCTTCGATCTCGATACGGGTGTCAAGGATATTGAGGCCACCTTGCAGGCAGCATAGGCCCTGCCCGGCTGCACGGGTAAAGTGGGTGTGATGGGGTTTTGTCTTGGCGGTCTCATGACATTTCTGGTTGCGTCACGATCCAGCGTTGATGCAGCGGTCGAATATTACGGCGGTCGGACCGAGGAATTTCTGGACGAAGCGCAAAATATTCGGTCGCCATTGCTCATTCACCTCGGAGAGGAGGATGAGTTTATCGGACACGACGCGCAGGCTCAAATCAAGGCGAGCGTCAGCCACTGTCCGACAGTGACCGTACACAGCTATGCCGGCTGTTCTCACGCCTTCGCACGGCATACTGGAACCAGGTATGATGCCAAGGCCGCAAGGTGCGCCAACGATCGCACACTCGAATTTTTCGAGACGCATCTGCGCTGATCGGCGCGCTGATTGGCACTGGCCTGGCTGATCACGTATCAGCCAGGCCCAGGGCAGCGGCAACGCCCGCGCCATAGGCCGGGTCGGCGCGGCGACAGTTTTCGATGTGGCGCCGTTTAACGTGGAGCGCAGCGTCGCCCATGGCTCGTGCTGTGTTGTCAAACAGCGCCTGTTGCTGGTCCCGTGTCATCTGACGAAACAAGTTGCCGGGCTGCTCCCAGTGATCGTCATCGATGCGGTGGTCCCAATGGGCAATGGCGCCATCTGTCGGCATCGGCGGCTCGGCGAATGCAGGCTGATCTGCCCACGTTCCGCCGGTGTTTGGGTGATAGGGCACTGTGCCGCCCAGATTGCCGTCCACACGCATCGCGCCATCGCGGTGATAGGAATGAAACGGGCATCTGGGCGCATTCACCGGGATGTGATTGAAGTTCACCCCAAGCCGATAGCGTTGCGCATCGGCATAGGAAAAAAGCCGCGCCTGCAACATCTTGTCCGGTGAAAAGCCGATACCCGGGACGACATTCGCCGGCGAAAACGCGCATTGCTCGGTCTCGGCAAAATAATTGTCCTGATTGCGATCGAGCTCCAGCACACCGATTTCGATCAACGGGAATCTGCCTTGGGCCAGAATTTGGTCAGGTCAAAGGGATTGTGCTTGTGGGATTCCCCCGGCAAGCGGCCAGGCGCCATCACCTGAATGGGGGGCATGGCATCAAATCCCCCCCATTCAGGTGATGGCGTGTTACATCATAATCCGGGATTTTCGCCCACGGTTCAGCCCGGGCGCTGCGAAACGAAGGGTGCGAAACAATGGTCTGGTCGTTCTTCGAGCATGGCAACGCCGAAACTCTGGCCCGGGCACAATTTGCCTTCACCATCTCGTTCCATTTCATCTTCCCGTCGTTCACGATCGGGCTGGCCAGCTACCTGATGGTGCTGGAAGGCTTGTGGCTGAAGACCGGCACCAGCATTTACGCCAATCTCTACCGCTACTGGCTCAAGATCTTTGCGCTCGTCTTTGGCATGGGCGTCGTCTCGGGTCTGGTCATGTCGTACGAGTTCGGCACCAACTGGTCGGTGTTTTCGGCAAAGGCCGGGCCGATCGTCGGCCCCCTGATGGCCTATGAAGTGATGACCGCGTTTTTTCTCGAAGCCGGTTTTCTGGGCGTGATGCTGTTCGGGATCAGCAAAGTCGGCAAGGGGCTGCATTTCCTTGCGACCTGCATGGTCGCGCTGGGCACAATGATCTCAGCCACCTGGATCATCAGCGTGAATAGCTGGATGCAGACCCCGACCGGCTATGCGATCAACGGCAAGGGACAATTCGTGCCCGCCGGATCGTGGCTGCCGATCATTTTCAACCCCAGTTTTCCGTTCCGCCTCGTCCATACCGTGCTGGCTGCCTATCTTACCACGGCGCTCGTGGTCGGCGGGGTCGGCGGCTGGCATCTGCTGAAAGGGCGCTGGTTTGGCGGCCGGCTGATCGGCGGGCCGCCCAGCCCGGAGGCTCGGCGAATGTTCTCCATGGCCATGTGGATGGTGGCGTTGCTGACGCCGCTCCAGATCCTGGCGGGCGACATCCAGGGTCGCAATACGCTGGAACACCAGCCCGTCAAAGTGCTGGCTATCGAGGGCGATTTTGACCCGAGCCCCGATGGCGCACCACTGGTCCTGTTCGGTTTGCCCAGCAACCAGCAGGAACGCGTAAATTTCAGCGTCGCGGTGCCCCACGCCGGATCGCTGATCCTGCTGCACGATCCGAACGCGCCCTTGCGCGGGCTGAAGGATTTTCCGCGCGACATGTGGCCGCCGGTGCCGATCGTATTCTGGTCGTTTCGCATCATGGTGGGACTGGGCTTTGCGATGCTGGGACTTGGCGCATGGACCCTGCTGGCCAGGGTGCGCGGACGGCTGTACGACTGGCCATGGTTGCACCGTGCGGCGGTGGTGATGGGGCCGGCCGGTTTCATCACCGTGCTCGCTGGCTGAACCACGACCGAAGTCGGGCGCCAGCCGTTCACCATTTATGGGCTGCTGCGGACCGATCATTCGCATTCCCCGCTGGCTGCGCCTGCGGTTGCGGCATCGCTGATCGCATTTGTCGTGGTCTATTGCGCGGTGTTTGGCGCGGGCATTGTCTATCTGCTGCACCTGATGAGCCGGCCCCCCGCCGCGCATGAACCCGAACCGCCCGCCATCCCGCAGCGCGCGGCGGGGATCACGCCAGCCCCGGCGCTCGCGCCAACCGGGGAGACGCACGATGCATGATTTCGACCTGACAATCGTCTGGGCCGGCATCATCGGCTTCGCGGTGTTCGCTTATGTCGTCATGGATGGCTTCGATCTGGGCATCGGCATCCTGTTCCCGTGCTTCAGCGTCGGCGAGACACGCGACCAGGCGATGAACGCCATTGCGCCCGTCTGGGATGGCAATGAAACCTGGCTGGTAATGGGCGGCGGCGGCCTGTTTGCCGCGTTCCCGCTGGCTTATGCGATCATCCTGCCGGCGACGTATCCGTTGATGATCGCGATGTTGCTCGGCCTGGTGCTGCGCGGTGTCGCGTTCGAATTTCGCTGGCGCAACCCGCGCCACCGTGCGGTGTGGGACATCGGGTTTTGCGCCGGATCGACGGTCGCCGCACTGGCGCAGGGCATAACACTGGGTGCAGTTCTGCAGGGCATCCATGTCGAGCGTGATGCCAATGCCGGCGGGTGGGCATATGCCGGCGGTTGGCTCGACTGGTTGAGCCCGTTCAGTCTCCTGACGGGCATATCGGTGGTCATCGGATATGCCCTCCTGGGCGCCGCTTGGCTCAACCTGAAGACGCAGGGCGAGACCCAACGCCTGGCCAAAATGCTGGCACCTCGGCTTGGCCTCGCCACCCTGGCCGCGATGGCAGCGGTCAGCGCGGCAACGCCGTTTCTGGCCTACGATTACTGGCGCCGGTGGTTTGCGATGCCGGGCGTCCTGCTGACCGCGCAAGTCCCGATCCTGGTCATGCTGGTCGCTGGGGTATTCTTCTGGAGCTTGCGGCGCGGCCGCGAATTTCTGCCCTTTCTGATGGCGCTGGGACTATTTCTGCTGGGCTTTGCCGGCTTGGCGATTAGCCTCTATCCTTACGCGGTCCCGCGCGCGGTCACGATTTGGCAAGCCGCTGCCCCGGAGCAGAGCCAGATATTCATGCTGGTGGGCGCGGTGCTCATCATCCCGCTGATCCTGACGTATACGGCCTGGGCCTATTGGGTCTTTCGCGGCAAAGTCGGTCCGCACGGGTATCATTGATGACCACGCACGCCCCACTGTGGAGAAAGCTGGCCTGGATGCTGGCAATCTGGAGCGCGAGTGTCCTGGCGCTGGCGCTGGTTGCGGGACTTTTGCGTCTATGGTTGCAGTCATAGCCCCCATAAGGGGTATAGCCGGAAAGGCGCAGGCGACGCATTTCCCCCAATAGACGCAGGCTCGATGCAAAAAAGCCGGCGCCGCGGACCGTACGACCGGTCAGCTAAGGAGAGCTAGCATGAGCAAGATCCTGATCCTGTATTATTCGACGTATGGCCATATCGAACAGATGGCGCTTGCCGTAGCCGAAGGCGCGCGGGCGGCCGGTGCGGCGTGGATGTCCGCCGTGTCCCGGAAACCGTGCCCGAAGAGATTGCCCGCGCCGGACATTTCAAACTCGATCAGGCGGCCCAGGTGGCGAGCGTGGCCGAGCTTGAACATTATGTCGCGATCATCGTCGGAACCGGTACGCGGTTTGGGCGGATGAGTTCGCAACTTGCGGCATTTCTCGACCAGGCCGGCGGATTGTGGGCGCGGGGCGCGCTAAACGGCAAAGTGGGCGCGGTGTTCACATCGACCGGATCGCAACATGGCGGTCAGGAAACGACGCTGTTCAGCATGATTACCAATCTGCTCCATTTCGGCATGACGATCGTCGGGCTCGACTATGGATTTGCAGGACAGATGGGCCACGACGAAGTCAAAGGTGGGGCACCCTATGGCGCGACCACGATCGCCGGCGCCGATGGCAGCCGCATGCCCTCGGCCGTCGAACTGGATGGCGCGCGCTATCTTGGCCGCCGCGTCGCCGACACGGCTGCAAAGCTGTTTGCCTGATCGCGATCTGCATCGTCTTGCACGGCTGATGCACCAACAAGCCCCGGGCTGTTACGCCTGGGGCTGCCACCCACCGCCCAGCGCTTGATAGAGTTTGATCGCGGCCTGCAACCGGTCGGCGCGCGATTGCACCAGTGCGAGGTCGGCAGAAAGCAGGCTGCGCTGGGCGTCCAGTTGTTCCAGGTACGGCGAATAGCCCTCTTTGTAACGGTTCGTGGCGATCGCCAGTGCGCTGGCCAGTGCCGTGCGTTGTTCTGCCAGGACGCGCTCCTGCGCATCGGTCAGGCGGACCGCAGAAAGCGAATCCTCGACCTCGCGAAAGGCAATCAGTGCCGTCTTGCGATAGGCAAAGGCGGCCTGGTCGCGGCGGGCGGCTGCACCTTTCTCCTGGGCTTTCAATCGCCCGGAATCAAAGATCGGCGCCAGCACGCTGCCGCTTAAAGCAAAAACGCCGATTGGCTGGGTCAGCAGGGTCGAGGCGACATAGCCGCCTGATCCGACCAGTTGTATGCCGGGCATGAACGCCGCGCGGGCGCTGTCGAGCGACCGGTCGGCGGCCACCAATTGCGCTTCGGCCTGGGCAATGTCAGGCCGGCGGCGCAGCACGTCTGCGGGCAGGCTTGTGGCGGCCTTCGGCAGCGCGATCGCTGCGAGGCTTGTGCCGCGCGCGATCATGCCGGGATTTTCGCCCAGCAGCAGGCTCAACCCGTGCTCCTGCCGGGCGATCGCCAGCTCGGTTTGCGGGATCAATTGTTCGGCGCTGCGATATTCGGCCTCGGCCTGCCGCAAATCGAGCGCCCCGTCATACCCCGCGCCAAAGCGGCGGCGGGCAAGATCGAGCGATCCCTTGCGCGTCGCCAGCGCGTCGCCAAGCACCAACATCCGGGCGTCGAGGCTTCGCAGATTGACATAGGCACCGGCGGCAGAGGCGGCGATCGCCAGGCGAATGTTGTCCCGCGCATATGTCGTGGCCAGCAATGACGCCCGCGCCGCGGCGCTGGCATTGCGCAAACGGCCGAACAGGTCGAGGTCATAACTAATCGATAATTGCGCTTCGCCATCGGTCTGGTCGAGTCCGACGAGAAACGGATCGACGTCGCGTTCCCTGGCGCCACTGATCGCGCCGGTCACATTGGGCAGCCGCTGGGCCTGCGCAAGACGGAATTGGGCGCGCGCTTCCTCGATACGCGTGGCGGCGATGGCCAGATCGACATTGTTGGCGAGCGCCCGATCGACCACGGCGCTCAGTTGTGGATCGCCAAAGCCGCGCCACCACGACGCATCAACCGGCCCGGCGGGGCCCGATGGATCGCCGGACCACGCGACCGGCGTCGTAAACGCGGCGCCAGCCGGGACCAGCGGACGCGGCCCGGCGCAACCCGCCAGCGCCGTCGCGAGCATCAGGCCAGCAACTGCCTTCACCGGTGGCCATCCGTGTCGATCCGCACATCGACCGACATGCCGGGCCGCAAATCGGCAGCGCGCGGCTGATGCGGATCGATCGCGATGCGGATGCCGATCCGCTGCGGCACTTTGACGAAATTGCCGGTGGCATTGTCGGGTTTCAGCACCGCGAATTCCGATCCCGCCGCCGGCGAGACCTGTTCGACATGACCGGTGAAACCGGTGTTGCCCAGCGCGTCGACCGTGAAATGCGCGCCCTGCCCCACTTTGATGGCGCCGGTCTGGGCCTCCTTGTAATTGGCGATGATCCAGCGTTCGAGCGGCACCAGCGAAAACAGTTGCGTTCCCAAGGTCACATATTGGCCCAGGCGAACGCCGATCTCACCCACCTGGCCGTCTTCCGGCGCGCGGATGATGGTATGGTCCAGATCGATCTCGGCCAGCCGCAGCGCGGCGCGTGCGGCCTCGGCCTCGACCTGGGCCTGCAACCCGCCCCGACCGACATCGACGCTGCGCACGTCTTCGCGTGCGATGTCGCCGCCAGCCTGCGCCTGGCGGACTTGCGCCTCGGTGGCGCGCAAGGCAGCAAGCGTCTGGTCTTTCTCGCGGACCGAAATCGAGCCATCGCGCACCAGATCGTCGGCCCGGGCCATGTCGGCGCGGGCCTTGAGCAATTGCGCCTGCGCGCTGCCCAGCCCCGCCGCTTGGGCGACCACGCCTGCGCTGCGAGAGGCGCGGGCCTGCACGCTGTTGGCCAGCGCCGCCAATTGCGCGTCGAGGCTGGCGCGGGCCTGCGCGACGCGCGCCCGATAAATGGCGTCGTCGATGCGGATCAGGACTTGGCCCCGGTGCACAAAGCTGTAATCGCTGACCAGCACCGCGGCCACATAGCCGCTGGTTTGCGGCGCGATGACCGTGGTCCGTCCGCGGATATACGCGTTTTCGGTCTGCTCGCCTGCGCCGGTAAACGGAGGCAGGTCCCACACGGTCAGAATCACGGCCAGCGCGCCCAGCGCGATCAGGACAATGGCCAGCCATCCCATTATCCGTTTCCGGGGCGGATGCCAGCCGGGGTGGGGCAGATCATGCGTGTCGCTGGCCTGGGTCATGCTGCTGCTCCAGTGGAGGCCGATGGCTGCACGCGCAGCGACCGCAAAATCAACAGCCACGCCACATAGACCGCGGTCGCGACAGCCAGCCCCGCGACCAGCCGGAACACATCGTTATAAGCGAGGACATTGGCCTGGCGCGCCATGGCTTGCGCCAACAGGCCGCCACCTTGCCCGGTCTGTGAAGCGGGATCGGTGACGACATCGCTGAGTGCGATCGCACCGCCGCGCAGCCGGGCAGCGACCTGGGGATCGGCGGCGAGAAGATGGCCGGACAGCGTCGTCGTATGGATCCTCGCGGCAATGACTTCATACGTGCCCAACACAGCCGAGCCGAACAGCCCGCCAAGATTCTGCGTGACCGAGAACAGCACGACAAAGCTGACCAGATGGGTCGCCCCCCGCTGAAACATCTGGATAAAGCCATAAAGCATGGCCGGTCCGATGAACAATGTCGTGCCAAACCCGATCAGCGCCTGGCTCACGTAGAGCTGCGGCGGCCGGGTCACATCGGTCGAAAGGCTGTCCAGCCCGGCGCCCAGCGCGATGATCAGCGCAGCGAAAATCACCTGCCAGGGCAGCCGCGCCTGACTGAGCGTGAGCGACCCGACGACAATGCCCGCCACCATGGCCACGCTGACGATGGCGAACAAATCGCGCAACTGATCGTTGTAAAGGCCGGATGACGTCAGAAATCCGACAGCGCCATACGTCTGTTCGGCTAGCGCGAAACGGACCAACAAGGCAATCGCGGCAAAGCGCAAAATGCCAAGGCTGCCGATCCATTCGAACCGGAGCAGCGGATTGGTCCGCGCCGTCTCGATCAGCATGGCCGCGCAAAACAACGGCACCGATCCGGTCAGCGCAATGCCCAGCCATGGCGTTTCGGTCCACCACAGCACACGCCCCTCGCCCATCACCAGGCAGACCAGCAGCATACCGCCGAGGAGCAAAGCGAACGTCAGCAGGTCGAGCGGTTCGAACGCCTTGCTGCGCTCGCTCGGGGGCAGCGGCAGGGCGAGAGTGACCGACAGCAGCACGAGCGCAATCGCCAGTTCGCAGAGGTGAAGCCCCTGCCAATGGTGCATGGCCAGCACTTCAACCGGAAACAACCGCGCAAGCGGATTGCCCAATTGCGGCATGCCCAACCCGATCAGCAAGGCGAGCGGGCGGGCACCGGGCAAAAGCGCCTGCATCCAGGCATAGACCGAATAGCTGATCAGGGCGCCCGCGGTCATGCCGCAGACCGCGCGGCCGACGATGGCCGTGGCCAGGCCGGGCAACCAGAGTTGCAGCAGCGATGCACAGGCGTACGCCAGCAACAAGCCCTGGGTGATCGCCGGAATACCGAACTGCGCGCGGCCTTTGACGAGCATCAGATTAGCACTGGCGGTGAACGCGACATAGACTGCGGGCAACACGCTTGCCTCTGCGATAAACAGCCCCTGATCGCCCGCAATGTTGGCGACATTGACGTTGACCAGCCCGTTGCCCAGCGTCGACCCGATCCCCGCGAGCACAGCAATCGCGCCATATCCAATCCTGCGCGGGAGGGGATGGGACGGCGTAAATGGCGATCCAGGAAAGCCGGGGCGTTCCTGCGATGCAAAATGGTAAGGCTCGGTCGCGCCTGTCATCGCAATGTTGGCCTCTGATTTTCGCAAGTTTCGATGCGCAAGTTTCGATATGGGGCGATGGCGGTGAATGTCGGGCAGCGACCGCAACCGGGCTATCACCCATTCGGGGGGTAACGGGCCGTACGCCGCGTCAATCCGATCGGCGCAACTATCGCGGCGCCTCCCCCCATTGAGGGGATAGGGCCGGCAAAAATTCACAGATACGCTTGGTATCGGATCGCAACGGCGAAGCGCGGTCTGGCAAACGCCTATCGCCAGCTATTGAGGTGCATCATGAACAAGAGAGTAGCCGACATTCTGGTGGAGACGCTCGAGGCTGCGGGCGTAAAGAATTGCTACGGCATCGTCGGTGACACGATGAACCAGTTTGCGCATTCGCTCGATCGCAGTTCGATCGATTTTGTCCATGTCCGGCACGAGGAAGTCGGTGCCTTCGCCGCAGGGGCAGAGGCCCAACTGATGCAACGGCTGACCGCCTGTGCGGGATCTTGCGGCCCCGGCACGCTCCATTTCATCAACGGGCTTTACGATGCCAACCGCAATCGCGCGCCGGTCGTGGTCATCGCCACGCAGATCGTGCGGCAGGACCTTGGCTTCGATTCCATCCAGGAGGTCGACTACAAGGACGTGTTTCGTGGATGCAGCGTTTATATCGACATGATCATCACTCCCGAGCAGGCGCGGCGGAAAGCGGTAGCGGCTTGTCAGGCCGCGCTGGCGAAGCGCGGCGTTGCCATTCTGATCGTGCCGGCGGACATTTCGAACGCGTACGTCGACGACAAGGCGCCCTTCTCGGTCCATGTCGCCGCGCCGCTGATCAGGCCCAACGACGCCGAACTGGACGAAATCGCCGCGCTGATCAACGCCGGCGGCCACACGACAATCTATGCTGGTGCCGGTTGCGCAGGGGCCCATGACGAATTGATCGCGCTGGCCGACAGGCTGAAGGCGCCAATCGCGCATACGTCACGCGGCAAGGACTTCATCGAATACGACAACCCGTTCGATGTCGGCATGACCGGCATTATCGGCGGGAGCGCGGGGTATCACGCGGTCCGCAAATGCGATGTACTTATCCTGCTGGGGGCGGATTTCGCATGGGGGCAATTCTATCCCGACAATGCCACGATCATCCAGATCGACATCGATCCGACGCATCTTGGCAGGAGGCATCCGGTCACACTCGGCGCGGTCGGTTCGATCCAGCCGACGCTCGAGGCGCTGTTGCCACGCCTGCACCAATTCACCGACACCCGGTTCATGGACGGCTATATCAAAACGCACCGCAAGACGCAGCAAGCGATGAAGGACGAACGGCCGTCGGGGCCCGATGACAGCATCTCGGGCACCTATCTGACGCAAGTCATCAACCGGCTCGCTGCGCCAGACGCGCTGTTTGCCGTAGACGACGGAACTCCCACCGTATGGATGGCGCGACAGATCGAAACCGGTGGCAAGCGGCGGACGTTTGCCAGTCTGCTCCACGGCACAATGGCGGCGGGCATGGCAGCGGCGATCGGTCTCCAGAAGTGCCAGCCCGAACGGCAGGTGATCGCGCTGTGCGGCGATGGCGGATTTTCCATGTTGATGGGTGACCTGCTGACCCTGGTTCAGGAGAATTTTCCAATCAAGCTTGTGATCTATGACAACGGGAAGCTTGGCTTTGTCGACATCGAGCAAAAGGCAGCGGGCCTGGTGCCGGTCTTCACCAATCTTAAGAACCCCGATTTTGGCGCGGTGGCGCGTGCGGTCGGCCTGTGGTGGGGCGGGATCGTCGACAAAGCTGGCGATCTGGAAGATGCAGTCGCGGATTGGCTTTCACAACCGGGGCCGGCACTGTTGCACGTCAAGGTCAACCCGATGCAATTGGTGACGCCGCCGACGATCATTCCCGAGGCCGTAATCGGCATGGCGGTGTATTCCGCCAAAGCCATCCTGCAGGGCAAAGGCCACGATGTCTGGGAAATGGTCGTCGAGAATATCTGAAGCTGCCAAGCCGCTATCGAGAGGATTTCAATCATGGCAAAGACTATTGCCGATCTGCTGGTCGCAACGCTGGCCGACGCTGGCGTGAAACGCATCTGGGGCGTCACCGGGGACAGCCTCAATGCCATCAACGAAAGCCTGCGCCGCCAGGGTTCGATCGCGTGGATGCATGTGCGCCACGAAGAAGTGGGCGCCTTTGCCGCAGGCGCAGAAGCGGCTGCGACGGGCGAACTGGCTGTTTGCGCGGGGAGCTGCGGTCCGGGCAATCTGCACCTGATAAACGGCCTGTATGACTGCCAGCGCAACCGCGTGCCGGTGCTGGCCATCGCCAGCCACATTCCCTCCTCCGAGATCGGCCTGGGCTATTTTCAAGAGACGCACCCGACCGAACTCTTCCGCGAATGCAGCCATTTCTGCGAAATGGTGACCAATCCGGCGCAGATGCCCGAACTGCTCCACCGCGCGATGCGGACGGCCATTGCACGCCGCGGTGTTGCGGTGCTCGTCATACCGGGCGACGTGTCGTTGCTGCCGGTACCTTCCGCCACGCCGACGTATTTTGCACCGGTCGCCCCTCCCCGGATCGTGCCCCAGGCGGAGGAAATCGCCAGGCTGGCCGCCATGCTCAACGCGGCGGGATCGGTCACGCTCCTGTGTGGATCGGGATGTGCCGGCGCGCATGACGATGTCGTCGCGCTTGCCAAAGCGTTGCAGGCGCCGATCGTGCATGCGCTGCGCGGCAAGGAATATCTGGAATGGGACAATCCCTATGATGTCGGGATGACCGGTTTCCTGGGATTTTCCTCGGGCTATTATGCGATGAAGGAGTGCGACACACTGCTCATGCTGGGGACCGATTTCCCCTATCGCAATTTCTACCCCGATCATGCCAAAGTCGCCCAGGTCGACCGCGATCCGGCTTCGCTTGGCCGCCGGGTGCCGATCGATCTGGGCCTCTTGGGCGATGTCGCCGAAACGATCGCGGCGGTGATGCCTCATCTGTCGCGCGACCGGTCGAGCGATTTTCTCGACGCAGCGCGGCACCATTATGCCAAGGCGCGCAAAGGGCTCGACGGGTTGGCGACGCCGCGCAAGGCGGGTCAACCGCTCCACCCGCAATATGTGGCGCGCGTGCTCAGTGACGTTGCGGCAGACGATGCGATCTTCACCGCCGATGTCGGTACACCGACCATCTGGACCGCACGCTATATCCAGACCAACGGGCAGCGACGGATTATCGGGTCGTTCAACCATGGCTCGATGGCCAATGCCATGCCCCAGGCGCTGGGCGCACAGGCGGCGTTTCCCGGGCGCCAGGTCGTGTCGCTGTCGGGCGATGGCGGCTTTACGATGCTGATGGGTGACATGCTGTCGGCGGTGCAACTCGACCTGCCGATCAAGATCATCGTGCTGAACAACGGGACCTTGGGTTACGTCGCGATGGAGATGAAGGCCGGTGGCTATGTCGACACCAATGTTTCGCTGAACAACCCCGATTTTGCCGCGATGGCTCAGGTCGCGGGGCTGAAAGGCATTCGCGTGGAAAATTCGGATGATCTGGAAGCCGCCTTGCGCGAGGCGTTCGATCATCCCGGTCCCGCACTGGTCGACGTGGTGACGGCAACACAAGAGCTTTCCATGCCGCCCACGATCGGGCTCGAGCAGGCCAAGGGCTTTAGCCTCTACATGCTCAAAGCTGTCATCTCCGGGCGTGGTGACGAGGTGATCGAACTGGCAGCAACCAACGTCCTGCGGTAAATCGCCTGCACGTCAGGGCCCGCCGGCTTAGCTGGCGGTGCCCCTGCGCGGGTGCATAGGGAAGGATAATATACGAAAGTATCGGTCTTAGACTCTCACGCACAGCCCACTTAGACTTTTGCGCTACTGCATACGTGCTCTCCGGTCATTACTGGTTATTTCAAGTAATGGCTCGTTTCGGAGCATTCTTGCTCTCGACGGATCGTTCAGTCCTTGCCCGCGTTCCAGCGGGCGGCGATTAACCCCTTGAGCGAGAGCATGCCCGATGTACAGCGCCCATGTCAAAGCAGCCGAATTCGCCAGGATTCACAATCCGGGCGCCGCGCTTCGAACGCTTGAGGCGCTTCGCCCCCGTGTGGAACTCGCCAACGCTGCCGCGCCATTGCGCACGGCGGGGACAGCGCAGCCTCGTCTCACTCTTACAACCGGCGCGCGCGATTGGTGCGACATAGCGCATGTCGCCATCTCGCCGGCAGATGCAGACCGTATCTCGGTTTCGGGAAGCCACGGTCTGCGGAGCGCAATTGCCCTGCTACGCGGTTTTTCGCACCTGGCGAATGATGATGCGCCCGGCGCGCGTGACCATGCGCTGGCCGCGGTCCGGCGCAGCAACGATCCGGCCGTTCACTATGTTGCAACGGTTATTGCACGCGGATCACACTGCCTGGTGGGCGAAATCAATGCCTTCCTTGCCCTTGGCAGAAAGGCACCGCCCCTCGGCTCGCATAGCCGTGTGAAAGCCGCCCTCTTGGCAGATCGGTCTTTTGAGGCCGCGATCGAGCTGCAGCAATTGCGGTTGCCGATGGCGTCCAGGCTGTCGCGAAATGTTCTGGAGCAATCCAGCGAGTCCGGGCGCTTCGCCGTAGTATCTTTGCTGCCGGCGGTAATTCTGGCGCAACTGGCGTATGAACAGGGTGACCTTGAGGTTGCCGACGCTGCGCTGCGCGCGGTTCTCCCGCGAATCCGGAAAAGCAAATCGGTCGAGGCCGCCGTCCGGGCCTATCCGACATTGGCGCGGGCAGCGGCTCGATCCGGTCGGTGCGAATTCGCGGCCATGATGCTGCACGAGGGTGAAGTGCTCGGCGCCCAGCGCAGGTGGCCAAGGCTGTCGGCAGCCTGTCTCGCCGAAAAAATCGAGCTGTCCTGTTCCTTGGGTAAACTCGAAGAAGCCAAGGCCGCTTTCGATCGATTGACCCAGCTTGGCCTGGACGCAGGGCGTTACGGCGATGCCAGCTGGGACCTGACGCTGTACATTGAATTGTCGCAATGCCGCATGGAGGTCGTGCAGTCACAGCGCGGAAACGAAGTCGATTTGATTGCCGCGCTGCGCGCAAAAGCGTCGTCTCGCGGCGACTTGCTGCTTGCCATCAAACTCGGAGTGCGACTGGCCGCAGCGTACCGACGAGCCGGAGACTGTTCTGCCGCAACCGGCACAATGCGCAAAATCATCGAGGTCGGGTGCGGTGCAGGCCTTTATCAAACGGTGCTGGAGGGTGACGCAGAAATCAGGGACATCCTGATCGATCTCGAGGGTAACCTGGCATCGCCCCACCTTGACGCTTACGTCAGCACTTTGCTGGAACACTGGCCCGAACGGGTGCCGCATGGCTTCGGCGGCAAAGGCGAAAAGCGCAGCGGTTGCATGCTGACCCCTCGCGAAACCGACGTGCTCCGCCTGATGAGCCTGGGCCAGTCCAACAAACGCATCGCCCTACGCCTCAAGATCGCCCCCGAAACCGTAAAATCGCATGCCAAAAGCATCTTCATGAGGCTCGGCTCGGCAACACGGGCCGAGGCCGTGTCCCGAGCGACGAGTTTGAAAATGATCTGACCAGCGCTTACAAACCGAGTACGACAACCTTTGCCGTCGATTGGCGTGTCGGCCAGAATATCGCTTCGAGCCCGGTTGCCACGGCGACTTTCTGCGAACTGTTGGCAGTGTACGTGATCACGCCCGCGCCGAATGCACCGTCGAACGATTTTCCGAACAGCCGTTTTCCGTTCGCAGCATCCACCGCGTAGAAATTGCCACCGACATCTCCAAAGAAGATCAGTCCGCCAGCCGTCGGCGTCATGCCGCTCAGGATTGGATAGTTGGAGTGATCGCGCCACTTCCAGACGCCGGTATCGGCATCAACGCCATAGACCCAGCCACCCCAGTCCTTGAACGGCTGATCCGGTTTGCCGAGCGCGTCGTAGGGGTTGAGAAATTTCATCCCGAACCAGGCTTTGCCGACGGGTGATTTTTCGATCTTGTCGTCGCTCTGGATCCTGACCGTGCTGCACCAATCGACTTCGCCGATCGCAATCAGGTTTGTCTGGGGGTCATAGGCAGGCCCGTTCCACTCTGCGCCACCGGTCGCTCCAGGGCAGAAATGCACGCTTTTCTGAGTCGAAAACGGCACATCGCCATTTTCCATGCGCGTCACCGGCGTGCGATACACCATGCGGTTATTGGCCATATCAAAGCCATAGAGGTGACCATCCTTGGGTGCCTCGGCCATCAGGTCCATGCCGCCGCGGGTGTGGATGAGCGAAGGCGTCGTCCCCACGTCCCAATCGTGCCAGTCACGCGGCACAATCTTGAAATGCCGAACATAGGCGCCGGTGCGGGCGTCGAGCAGCACCACCGAGTCCGCATAGAGGTTATCCCCGCCGCGAAGCTGCACGGCATAGTCCGGGGCAGGATTGCCGCCGGGCACATACAGCGTGCCCGTTTTGGGATCGAGCGTGTACGACGTCCACATACCGCCGCCGGTAATCGGCTGCCCATTGCGGACTTTCCAGCTTTCGGCCGCCGGCGGGTTGGCACCTTGGGGCCCGCGCACCGGGTCGCCGGGCGACCTGGGCACCATGTAATATTCCCAGACTATCCGGCCCGTTATCGCGTCCAGCGCGTAAATGCGCCCCTTTACGCCCTTGTTATCGCCACCCGCATTGCCTGCAAACACCAGCCCGTTCCACGCAATCGGCGCCGAAGGTATCGTCTCGCCCAGTTTGAAATAACCCAACTGGGTCGACCAGAGCCGGCTGCGCAGAGCGGCCCTGATATACGCCTGGCCGGTCCGCCTCCAGCCACAGCTGATCGGACATGCCGTTCATCGTGTAGATCATGCTGCCCAGCTGCGGCACGAAGAACGAGTTCATCACGCTGGCAGAAGTCAGATTGAAATGAACTGGTGTTCCTGCCGGTATGACCAGCTGATTGACGCTCGCCACACTCTGATCCGGGTAGATGAACAGCCATTTCCAGTCGAGCGATACGACATCGATCGTCAGCGGCGACCTGGATGATTTCAGCGGGACGGCGGGGTCGAGTTCATGCGCACCGATCCAGGTCAGACCACCTAGAAACAGCACGATCAGCGCCGGCACAGACCATGTAATCAGCTCGATCCGCCCCGAATATGCCCAATTCGGACGATAACGCGCGCGGGTGTTCGAAGCACGAAACCACCAGGCAAAGACCAGCGTCGCCAGAATCGTCGGGACCACGACCACCATCATGATCAGCACTGCGTCGATCAGGATGGACTTTTCCGCGGCACTGACCTGCCCCTCCGGGCGCATGATCGGGGTGCCACACCCACCCAGCAGCGAAGCGAGAAAAGTGACCGCCCCAAACCAGGACGTGTGCCAGCAGCATGGGGGCAACCAGCTGCGGCGCAAGGGGGCCTGGCGGGAGTGGGAGGGGGTCGGCGCCATGCCCAGGTCTTTCGGTTGGAGCGGTCGAGCCAACTGTGCCGGTGCGCCGGGCGCTGCGGTATCCCCCGGTTGGGGGAACATGGAGTTGGCAACGCCATGGGGGCCGCTCTCACCCATCCGGGGGATAACTCAGGCCGCGCGAATATGGGACTGCGATGACAGTCCGGTCGCGTTTCAAACCGACCGAACGACCAATGACAGGAGTTTGCGATGCAGCATCAGGATCATCACCGCGCCTCCCCCGCCCCCTCCCCCGCGCTCGCTTCGCGGCGCACTGTCCTTGTCGGCGGCGCGGCGTTGCTGGGTGGATTGGCCGCGGGGCATGCTGTCTCGGCGCACACGCCAGGCGCGTCCGACGGCGCTTCACCCACTTTGCATCATCCCTCATCATCCGGAGACCAGGTCATGAATTCGATCAAAACCAGCGACGGCACGACGATTTTCTACAAGGACTGGGGCACCGGTCAGCCGATCGTATTTCATCACGGTTGGCCGCTGTCGGCGGATGACTGGGACGCGCAGATGCTGTTTTTTGTCCAGCACGGTTTTCGCGTGATTGCACACGACAGGCGCGGCCATGGCCGATCATCGCAAACCGCGACCGGCAATGACATGGACACATATGCGGCCGATGTCGCCGAACTGATCACCCATCTCGATCTGCGCGATGCCGTTCACATCGGCCATTCCACCGGCGGCGGCGAAGTTGCCCGTTATGTTGCTCGCCACGGCCAGGGCCGCGTCGCAAAGGCCGTATTGGTGTCATCCGTCCCGCCGATCATGGTCAAGAGCGACAAAAATCCGGGCGGGCTGCCGATCGCGGTGTTTGATGGATTCCGGGCAGCGCTCGCCGCGAACCGCGCGCAGTTCTATCGCGATGTTCCATCGGGCCCATTTTTCGGCTTCAACCGCCCGGGCGTAAAAACGCTGGACGGTGTCGTCGACAATTGGTGGCGCCAGGGCATGATGGGCGGCGCCAAGGCGCACTATGACTGCATCAAGGCGTTTTCAGAAACCGATTTTACCGACGACTTGAAGGCCATAACGGTGCCCACGCTGGTGCTGCATGGTGACGACGATCAGATCGTTCCGTATCAGGATGCCGGTGTCCTTTCGGTAAAACTGCTGAAGAACGGCAAGCTGAAGATCTATCCCGGCTATCCCCACGGGATGCTGACGACCCATGCCGAGCAACTCAATCACGACCTGCTGGAATTCATCCAGGCCTGATCGAGTGCGCCTTGAAAGCCAGCGGGTAGCGCCGCTGGCAAACAGGCCGGGTTTCTGCTCGAAACCAGTCGATAAAATTCACCGGGTCTTTCGCGCCTTGGGTTTGCGCTGGACGGCATCCTGCCGACTTTCGACCCAGGTGATGAATTTCCTGTGGCCGAAAAATTCGGCAGCGATCTGCTCGCGACCTTGTCGTATTTTTGGAGAACACAAAAATCTGTCGATGTCCCGCAACCAGACCTCCCAGATAGTCTTGCGGATATATTTTTGCTCCTTGAGTTCGAACAGCTCGAATATCAGGTGCAGAGCTTCCAGCGCTCCTGGCGGAATTTGATAATTTTCGGTCGGATCAATGTCATCCGCGCGTGTCGACAACAGATCATCACGCATGGATTGCCTGATACTTTGCAGCCGGTCGGAATACGCCAGGAAAATCTGCGCGCTAAGCTGCCGGGTGTTGTTGCGAATGGTCGTGTAGACGGCCGCCGCAGCAACAACCACACTCGAAGTCGTCATGATTCGAAGAATAATTTCAAACAAAATAATTCTCCATAACCCGTCTAAAACGACATGTCTTAAAACATAATCATGAAATACTCGTATTTCAACAAGAAAATATACTACAAATATTAGTAAAAATATTATTCATTTCATTCGGAGATATGAAATGCACAACTATCCGGTCATTGAAAATCACGATGATCTGACAGATGTAATCGACCTGGTGCTCTCCGAAGCGGGGCTGAACCGCAAGGACCAGGGCGGCACGCTGACGTTTGCGGGCATGGATCCAATTCGGCCAACACACATCAAGGTTGGTTGCATATCGGCCGTGGCAACGGCCGTAAACGCGATCGCCAGCGCCATAATCTGGCGCAAACGCACAGGACAGGGCCAGGACATCCACATCGACTTGCGCAAGGCGTTTTCAGTCCAGAGCCCCTGGCAAGACATCCTGGCAAACTGCACCCTGATAAACGGCACGTCACAGATGATCGGCGGCGGTGTCGGCGAACTGGGAGCGCACCTGCTGCCGACCCGCGACGGGCGATGGATGATTCTGAACGCAGGGTACGCGTCGAACACGATGCGGGCATGCGCCCTGCTCGACTGCGGCATACTTCCCATGCAACTGGAACGCGCGACACGGAAGTGGGATGCCGCCGATCTCGAGCGAGCAGCGCAGGATAGCGGCGTACCGATGGTGATCTGTCGCACTCACGCGGAATACCAGGCGACGGAGCAGTACCAGCACCATATGGCCACTCCGCTGATCAATATCGAGAAAATCGGTGACAGCGCGCCCGAAAGCCTGCCCGGCGGAAGCCGCCCCCTGTCGGGCCTGCGCGTCCTGGGCATGACCCACGTCGTTGCCGGGCCGACAACCATGCGCCAACTTGCCGCGCAAGGCGCTGATTGCCTCAATCTCAATCCGCTCGATTGGGTCGAGGAACCCACGATCTATTTCCAGTGCGACGCAGGTCTGCGTCAAGCCTACCTCGATGCTCGCGTCGACGCCAACAAGAAGCCGATCTACGACCTGGCCAAGGGCGCCGATGTTTTTGTCGAAAACCTGCGGCCACACCTCGCAGCGAGCCAGGGATTTTCCGCGGAAACCCTGGCCAAATATCGCCCTGGGCTGATCTATGTCGAATTGAAGCTTAATGGGCGCAAAGGCCCGTGGGCAGACTGGATGGGATATGATTTCAACGCCGGCGGACTGACCGGAATGTTTTGCGAAATTGGCTCGCCCGATCAGCCGCAATTGCCGCATGGCGTCAATGTGGTGTGTGACTTCATCAGCGGTTATCTAGCGGCGACGGGTGTACAGGCCGCCTTGCTGCGGCGCGCGACCGAAGGTGGCAGCTACCGGGTTTCAGTCAATCTCACGCAAACGGTGATGCTCGAGCAGGCGATCGGGCTTATCGACCACGATAGGCTGCTCTACATGGCCAGTCTCGGTCCAGATCATATGCCCCTGCCGCCTAACCTCCAGACGGGCCTGACCTCATTTGGCGAATTCACCCGGCTCGGCTCTCAGGTCGAAATGAGCAGAACACCCGAATTCTGGGCGGACCCGATCATTCAACCGATCGGTTCGAGCAAACCGACGTGGCTACCCGTTAATTGCAGCATCATGTAGACACGCCGACGACAGTACGGGGCGTGAGACGTACGGCCGGAGCTCAAAAGCTTAATTACGACAATATGCACGACGAGCGCTACCTAAGCCGAAGGGCTACGTGTCGAGGAACCCATTTACACCCGCGCCTCCGCCCGGGCCGGCGCACTCCAGCAGATGAAGTCAGGGCAACGCTGCATAATGGCGCGCAGGCTAAAAAGGCGCCGAAATGCTGCGCATCAGGGCCGACAAATTGGATGCACACTTTACGCATGCGTGAATGACGGTTTTTCCGCCACTTTACGAGCGCGCTTTCCGCGCCGTCGGCTTAGCTGACCGGGCTGCCGCCACCCGTTTCCCCGCCCACGCAAAAACTCCCCCAAGCGTCCATCAGCTTCACCCTCGCACCTGGCTGGCCTGGCGTACCGAGATAGGTTGTGCGCCGATAGACCGCTTGCACCGCATCGGGCGTCTTGTGCGCCAACGCCGCCTCGACCACGGCATCGGCAAAGCCCTCGTTCGCGGCCCAGTCGGTCAGGGCAGAGCGGAAGCCGTGGACGTGGAACGTCTCACTCATGTCGCGCAGCACCTTGAGCAGCGTCATGTCGGACATCGGCTTGCCGGCCACGCCGGGGAAAACGACATCGCCTTCGGCATCCGAAGCGCGTTTGCCCGCGCCAGCACTGCCAGAGCCGCGCCAGATAGCGGCACCACATGCGACTTGCTCCGCTTCATGTGATCCGCAGGAACCGTCCACAGACGTCCTTCCAGGTCGAATTCGGCCCATGTCGCCAGACGGACTTCCTGGCTGCGAGCACCGGTAAGGATGAGCAGGTCGAGCGCCAGCCGCCCATACGAGGGCTTGCGCCGCAACGCGGTGATGAAGCCAGGTAGAGCAACATAGGGCATGGCTTTGCGATATTCCTGGCCTTGACTTGCCGAGGCATGCCGCGCCCGGCTTTCAGGCTGCCATTGCCCAAATAGGGCCTCGCAGGAACGCCGGCGGATAAGTCGGTGGTGGACAGGGCTGGATTCGAACCAGCGTACGCTTGCACGGGCAGATTTACAGTCTGCTGCCTTTAACCACTCGGCCACCTGTCCACACCAGACTTGCCGGTGCCGGGCCCCTGAAGACCTGGCATGCAGCTCTCAAACCTGCGATTGCGGGTGTGAAAGCGGCGTTACCAGCCGAGCGAGGCGTCCCTTTGGCCAAGCGGGGCTTGCCTGTCAATGGGGGGGGTGGCACAGGACTGCGGAAATCGCGCCTGAAATTGCGCGGCCGCCTGCTGTATCCCGGATCAAGACGAAAGTGCCCATGCCATGGCTAATCCCCGCCGCCCGACCAATGCCCGTTCCGATGTCACTTTCGATGGCGAGCGCCGCGATACGTCCCTGCGCGGCCGCGCCGGGCGGATGCAGGGCGGGCGCGGATCCGGGCGCACCAGCACCGGCGTGATCCGGCTGTGGGGGCGCCATGCGGTCGAAGCCGCGCTGACCAACCCCGAACGCGACGCAAAGAAGCTGTGGGGCACGCGTGAGGCCATCCAGGCGATGCTCGACGACCATGAGGCCGAGCTGCCTGCGTCGCTGCCGATCGACTATGCGCAGGCCGCAGACCTCGGCCGGCTGGTTGCGCGCGATGCGCCGCACCAGGGCCTGGTGCTCGATTGTGCGCCCCTGCCCGACCTGGCGCTCGACGAAGTGCTGGATGAAGCCGCCGGGCGCACGATCGTGATTCTCGACCAGGTGACCGATCCGCACAATGTCGGCGCGATCCTGCGTAGCTGCGCCGCGTTCAATGTCGCCGCGCTGATCACGCAGGACCGCCATGCTCCGCCCGAATCGGGCACGCTGGCAAAGTCCGCCTCGGGCGCGCTCGAAATCGTGCCGTGGGTGCGCGTGATCAATCTGGCGCGCGCGCTCGAGACGCTCGCCGAGGCCGGATACTGGCGCATCGCGCTGGATGGCGCGGGCAAGGCCGAATTTCCCGCCGCCATACCCGCCGGGCCGATCGCGCTGGTGCTGGGCGCAGAGGGCGAAGGGATTCGCCGGAATGTCGTGCAGCATTGCGATGCAGTTGCGCGCTTGCCGATTTCGGGCGCGATCGAGAGCCTGAATGTTTCGACGGCGGCGGCGATTGCGCTTTATGCCACGTCGATCCGTCCCAAGGGGGACTGAGACCACGAAGGTGCCGCCGGCGGGCGCTTAAGGGGCCTCCGGCGGGCAAGGGCCAGGGGCCCTTGCATCCCGTTACCGTCCGCGTTGGTACATAAGTTCAGCGCTGCATCCCGCCGCTGCGCCGGAAGACAATATGTTCGCTGCGCGGCGGGTGCAAACGCATAGCCAGCGCGCAGTTCAAGACGGTAACGGGTTCCTAGGGCAATGGCCCTAGGCCGCCGGAGGCCCTGAACAAAACCGGCTTCACCAAACACAAAAAACCGCGCCGGGAATCCCCGGCGCGGTTTTTTGTGCGTCACAGTCTTTTGCCTCGGGAGCCCGGCAAGCCGGGCCCGTCGGCGCGAGGATCAGTTGACGGCGTCTTTCAGACCTTTGCCGGCCTTGAACTTCGGCTGAGCCGAAGCCTTGATCGACATTGGTTCGCCGGTGCGCGGATTGCGACCGGTGGATGCCTTGCGCTTTGCAACCGAGAAAGTGCCGAAACCGACCAGGCGGACTTCGTCTTCCTTGGCCAGTGCAGCGGTGACTGCTTCGAACACGGCTTCAACAGCCTTGGTCGCATCACCTTTGGTCAGGCCGCTAGCTTCAGCAACTGCGCTGATCAGATCGTTCTTGTTCATACCGGGAACCCCCTACTTGGTTTTTATGCAGGTCTTGTTGCGTCGGAATCATTGTGACGGGTTGCGGGACATGAACGGGAAACCCCGGCACTGTCAAAGGCAAATCGTTGCAAGATGGAGAATTTATCCCCGGAATCCGGGCTATTTTGGTTGCGCAAAGGCTTGCGGCAAAAACAGACAGGGCAGATTTCGCTTGGGCCCGTCTGGCGACCGCTTCGTCGCGTGCGAAAGGTTTTGTTAAAATAGACGACACCGGGCGCCGTTCAACCGACGCCCGGTGCATTTCGTCTCAGGTATCAAGACTGTCCGGCCCCGAGGTTCCGCGTGTCAGTGCGCGGTCGGCAGCGCGGTGCCGACCGGAGCCCCGGCTGTGGGCTGGCTGGCAAGATCGTCCGCTTCGGTCCATTCGATCGGTTCGAGCCGCGAAACCAGCGCCAGCGCGAGGGCTTCATCGACATGGCTGACCGGGATGATTTCGAGTCCATCGCGGATGTTCGCCGGGATCTCGACCAGATCCTTGCGGTTTTCCTCGGGGATCAACACGGTCTTGATGCCGCCGCGCAGCGCCGCGAGCAGTTTTTCCTTCAGCCCGCCGATCGCCAGCACGCGGCCGCGCAGTGTCACTTCGCCGGTCATCGCGATATCGGCCCGCACCGGGATCCCGGTCAGGGTCGAGACCATCGCGGTCACCATGCCGATGCCTGCGCTCGGCCCGTCCTTGGGCACGGCGCCTTCGGGCAGATGGATGTGCAGGTCCTTGCGGTGAAAGATCGACGGCTTGATGCCATAGCTCGGCCCACGCGCCTTGACGAAACTGAACGCCATCTGGACGCCTTCGCTCATCACTTCGCCCAGTTTCCCGGTCGTGCGCACCGCGCCCTTGCCGGGCACCGTGACGCTTTCGATCGTCAGCAATTCGCCGCCGACTTCGGTCCAGGCCAGGCCCGTTACCGCGCCGACCTGGTTTTCCTCGTCCGACACGCCGTGGCGGAATTTGCGCACACCGGCGAAATCAGCCAGGTTTTCAGGCGTGATCACCACGGCCGTGTCCTTGCCTTCCAGAATGCGGCGCAAGGTCTTGCGTGCCAGACGCGCGATTTCACGCTCCAGGGTACGGACCCCGGCTTCGCGCGTGTAATAGCGGATCAGATCGCGCAGGCCTTCGATCGTCAGGGTGAATTCGCCCTTTTTCAACCCGTGCGCTTCGACCTGCTTGGCCACCAGGTGACGCTCTGCGATCTGCAGCTTCTCGTCCTCGGTATAGCCTTCGAGCCGGATGATCTCCATGCGGTCGAGCAGAGCCTGCGGCAGGTTGAGGCTGTTGGCGGTGCACACGAACATCACGTCGGACAGGTCGACATCGACTTCCAGGTAGTGATCCTGGAATTTCGCATTCTGTTCGGGATCGAGCACTTCGAGCAGCGCCGATGCCGGATCGCCGCGGAAATCCTGGCCCAGCTTGTCGATTTCGTCGAGCAGGAACAGCGGGTTCATCGTTTCCGCCTTGCGCAGGTTGGTCACGACTTTGCCCGGCAGCGAGCCAATATACGTGCGGCGATGGCCGCGGATTTCGGCTTCATCGCGCACGCCGCCCAGCGACTGGCGGATGAACTGACGCCCGGTTGCCTTGGCGATCGATTTGCCCAGGCTGGTCTTGCCGACGCCCGGAGGACCGACGAGGCACAGGATCGGGCCCTTCAGCTTGTTCGTGCGCGCCTGGACCGCGAGATATTCGATGATCCGGTCCTTGACCTTGTCGAGCGCATAGTGATCCGCGTCGAGCACGGCCTGCGCCGCGCCAATGTCACGCTTCAGCTTGCTGCGCTTGCCCCAGGGCAGGCCGAGCAGGACGTCGAGATAGTTGCGGATGACAGTCGCCTCGGCGCTCATCGGCTGCATCGTCTTCAGCTTTTTGAGCTCGGCGATCGCCTTGGCGCGCGCGTCCTTCGACAGCTTCAGCTTCTCGATCTTTTCGACCAGCTCGTCGATTTCGTTGGCGCTGCCATCGTCACCGCCGCCCAGTTCGGACTGGATCGCCTTCAACTGTTCGTTGAGGTAATATTCGCGCTGGGTCTTTTCCATCTGGCGCTTGACCCGGCCACGGATCTTGCGCTCGACCTGCAACACGCCGAGCTCACCCTCCATGAACGAGAGCACCATTTCGAGCCGGGTCAGCGCATTGCTCTGCGACAGCACCGATTGCTTGTCCGACACTTTGGCGGCCAGGTTGGCGGCGACGGCGTCGGCCAATTTACCCGCGTCGTCGATTTCGCCGAGCTGCGATCCGGCATCCTGTGGCAGTTTCTTCGACAATTTGGCATATTCGCCAAACTGTTCGACGACCTGGCGCATCATCGCCGAAATTTCTGGACCGGTCGGCGCTTCGGCCTCGACCAGTTCGATCCCTGCGACCAGCATCGCGCCATGCGCGCCGGTTTCGGCATCGAGGCTCATCAGCCGGGCGCGCTGGTGCCCCTCGACGAGCACGCGCACGGTGCCGTCGGGCAATTTCAGCAATTGCAGCACTTTGGCGATGACGCCGGTGTCGTACAGATCGTCCGAATCGGGATCGTCGATACCCGGGTCCAGCTGCGCGAGCAGGAAAATGTCCTTGGTGCCCGCCATCGCGGCTTCGAGCGCGGCGACGGATTTTTCGCGCCCGACGAACAGCGGCACGACCATGCCGGGAAACACGACAATGTCACGCAGCGGCAAAAGGGGATAAGTTTGCATTTCAGTCCGGTTCCTTTTTCCCACCGATCTGCCAGCAGCCGCGCGAACTGCGTCGCGCAAATGCTGGTCCCACGGCGGGGCGTGACCCAGATATGGGATGGCCGCGCGCTACCCGCAATGGCCTGACACCAAAGACGGTTGAGAAGGGTGGGATTTTAGGGGTTGGCGCCGGGATTTCTGCCGGTTTCCGGGCAGCAATCAGGGCTGGTTGTGGTGCGCCCGGTACGTCGTCGGCAGTTTCTGAACGATCGGATTGACGATGTACACCGTGGCCGGTGGCGCAACCGGCGCGGCTGCTGCAGAAGGCGTTGCTGCTGCAGGAGTTGCGGCAACAGGGGAGCGCGCAGAAGGCCCGCCCGCTTCTGCGGTCGACAAGGCGGGTGCAGGAAAGACCGTCGGATCGCCCGGCATCGGCACGCTGACTTCGGGTGCCAGCGTACCATCGGCGGCAAGGGGCTTGGCAAATGGCGCTTCGCCCTCTTCGCCCTTGGCCAGCGGACCGCGGCCGTGCAGCGCCTCGATTTCCTCGTACCGCGTCTTCAGATAGGCCTGGCGATAAGTGGTATAGGGGCTGGCGGTCTTGCGCACTTTGGCCAGGTCGTCATCGACGATCACGCGGTAATCGAGCGCGGTCACAATCCCGGCGCCGACCACGTAATATTGCGATTTGAACGGACCACCCAGGAATGCGGGCAGTGCGATCTGGCCCAGCAGCGTCCCCGCCAGATCGCGCAAGGTCGTCGGCCCGACCAGCGGCAGGAAGAAATACGGACCTGGCCCGATGCCCCAATAGCCCATCGTATTGGCAAAGCCGTTGGGCCGGTAATGGAGGTTGAACGGTTTCTTCTTGGCCACGTCCATCAACCCGCCGACGCCGATCGTGGTGTTGATGCCAAACCGCGCGACCGTGCGCAGCGCTTTCCCGGGATGCAATTGCAGCATGTAATTCAACGCATTGACCGGCTCGGTCAGGTTAAAGAAGAAATTGTGCAGGCCGATGCGAATGGGCTTTGGCAGCACGTCGCGATAGACATGCATCGCCGGCGCGACGAGCACGTCATCGGCCTTTTGCATGACCGCGTAGGACACTTTGTTGGCGGCCATGGCCGGGTCGATCTTGTCGATCCCGCGCTGACCCGAGACGACGATTTCATTGCCGGGGGCGGGCTTTGTCGCGCCGGCTGGCGTCGTGGTGCTCGCCGCCGTCGTGGTGGTCGCAGGATCTGCAGTCGTCTGCGCGGTCGTCTGTGCACTGGGGGCTGCCGCGGTCGTATCGTCAACCGGCGCTGCCGTGATTGGCGCGCCAGGCGTTGGCGAGGCTGGCGGCGTAGCGGGTGTGCTCGCCGCTGGAACGGCCGGCGCAGGCGCGACAGCGGGCGGGACCATGGCAGACGGAACGGCGTTTTGTGCAATCTGCACAGGCTGCGACGAAAGTTGCGCGGGCTGCTGCGCGATTGGTGCTGGCTGGGGCGCCATGGCTGCTGGCTGCGCCAGGGTTACCGCAACTGCGGCCGAAAACACGATCAAGTCTGGTCCTTTCGCCGCACCCATACAGGCGCGTTCGGGGAAGGCGAGAGAATCCCCTCCCCGTATGTATGCACGCGCGCACTACCGAATTACCATGGGCGCGTCAAAAAAGAGTGCGATTTGCAGCGATGGCCCGTTCGGGCCACCGCGCGCCGCGCTCGTTTTATCCAAGTTTCAGCAAAACCGGTGCGTCTGGCCCGATGCCACGACCGGTTGGCCGGATCAGAACGGCAGTTTGAACCCGGCCGGGATCCCGGCGGCCATCTGCACTTTCTGCATTTCCTGCGCGGCGGTCGCATCGGCACGGGCGCGCGCATCGTTGAACGCGGCCGCGACGAGGTCTTCCAGAATGCCCTTGTCCGCAACCACCAGCAGGCTGTCGTCGATCGACACGCCGATCACGCGCCCTTTGGCCGAGGCGCGGATTTTGACGAGACCGCCGCCGGCGACGCCTTCGACTTCGATCGTGTCGAGCTTGCCCTGGGCTTCTTCCATCTGCTTCTGGATCGTTTCGGCAGCCTTCTGGGCGGCCTGGATCATATCTTCCATCGACTTCATGCGCGTTTGCTCCAGGGTTTTGTTGCGGCATCGCCCGGCGACGCCTCGTCCATGATCCGTGCGCCCGGAAAGGCCGCCATGACGGCCTTTACCAGCGGATCGTCATGCATTGCCGCCTCTGCCGCATCGGCATCGGCAGCGCGTAATTCTTCCAGGCTCGGCTGGGCGTCGCCCTGCCCCTGCCGTCGCTCTACCAGCCACGACGCGCCCGTCGCGGTCTCGATCGCGCGGCGGATGTCGGTGCTGGGATCGCCGGGCATTCCCGGGGCCAGTTCGTATGTCAGCGTGCCGGGCGAAAGCTGGATCACGCGGACCCCCAGTCGCATCGTCGAACTGGTCAGCGGCGATACCGCCTCCACCCGCTCGACCAGCGCGGTCCAGTCGGCCATCATCGCCTGCGGACTGCGCACCGCTGCCGCGACCGGCGCGCCGCCAGTAGACGCAGCGGCGGCGACCGGCGCAGTGGCCGCACCTTCGCGCAACAACCCCTCGATCCGTTTCACCAGACCGCCGGGATCGGGCATGTCGCTCGCGTGCATCACGCGCAACAGCGCCATTTGCGCCGCCGCCAGCGGATCGGGCGCCACGCGCACTTCGTCGTGGCCCTTCATCACCAATTGCCACAGGCGGTGCAATTGCGCCGCGCCCAGCGCCTTGGCGAGGGTTTCGATTTCGGCGCGTTCTTCGGCGCCCGGCGCATCGGCGCTGCCGGTGACTTGCGCCAGCGTTACTTTGTGCACGAGATCGAGTTGCGCGCGCATCAGCGCCAGCGGTTCGACCCCCAACGAAAATTGCCCCGCAATTTCCGCGATCAGACCCGCACCATCGCCCGCCAATACGGTCGCAAACAGCCGGCGCTGCATCGCCTTGTCCGCCAGCCCGAGCATGTCGCGCACTTGCGCGCCGGTGATATGCGTCACGCCTTCGCTGTCGGACGCCAGGTCGGCATGGCTGATCGCCTGATCAAGGATCGACAGGCCATCGCGCACCGACCCTTCGGCCGCCGCCGCGATCAGCGCCAGCGCTTCGGGATCGGCGCTGACCGCTTCCTTTTCGCAGATCATCGCGAAATGCTGCGCCAGCATCGGCGTTTCGATCCGCCGCAGGTCGAACCGCTGGCACCGCGACAGCACCGTCACGGGCAATTTGTCGACTTCGGTCGTGGCGAACAGGAATTTGACATGCGCCGGCGGCTCTTCGAGCGTTTTGAGCAAGGCGTTGAACGCATTGCGGCTGAGCATGTGCACTTCGTCGATGATATAGATCTTGTAGCGCGCCGAAACGGCGGAATAGCGCACCGCCTCGATGATTTCGCGCACGTCGTCGACGCCGGTATGGCTGGCGGCATCCATTTCGATCACATCGATATGGCGCCCTTCGGCGATCGCGCGGCACGGTTCGCACACGCCGCAAGTGTCGATCGTCGGGCCGCCCTGGCCATCGGCGCCGATGCAATTCAGTGCCTTGGCAATCAGGCGCGCGGTCGAGGTTTTCCCTACGCCGCGAATGCCGGTCATCAGGAACGCATGCGCCAGGCGGCCGCGCCGGATCGCATTGCCAAGCGTCTGGACCATCGCATCCTGCCCGATCAGCTCGGCGAATGTCTGCGACCGGTATTTGCGCGCGAGCACGCGATAGGGTTGTGGCGGTTCGGTTGCTGGTGCTGCAACGGGGGCCGGCTCAGAATCACCGAACATCGCACCCTGCCCCGCCTCTTCGAGCGCGGCGGCGGTGGGTGTATCATCGGCTGCAGCGTCGGACGCGGCGCCGAATATGTCGGTGGAATCGGCCATCATGGGATTAGGTAATGACTCCGCCCACGAAAGTCGAATGCCCGGGCGCATTAGCCCCGGTGAAAACTACACCGAGTGCGTGAAAACCATTCGATGTGTTGAAAAGGAGCCGGGCGACCCGCCGCAACTCGTTGTGGCTGCTTCCTTCCGGACCTGACCAAGTTGGCGAACGCAAACGTCCACCCGACTCCCGGCGCCGCCTATGACGGCGTGCGCGGGGAAATGCAAGCGTGGGATTTGGCAAGTTTACGCGCTCCCCCACCACCACACACCGAGTCATTCCCGCGTATGCGGGAATCCAGGCCCACCGTGAGGTAGCGCGAAAACGTGGGGTCACGCGCACAACCCTGGATTCCCGCGTTCGCGGGAATGACTCAGTGTGTGGGCCGTAGAATGTGCGTCTTACCGGAAGTTGTCGGCGTAGCTCTGCAGCTTCAACCGCCGGGGCGGAGTCGCGGTCACATGCACCGCAATGCCATTGCGATCCGCATAAGCGCGCGCTTCGGCTTCGCTCGCGAAAGTCAGGATCACTTGCGCCTTCATGTCGCCCGATCCGGCCCAGCCCATCAGCGGGTCGGCGTGTTTCGCCTCTGCCGGGGCGAATTCCAACAGCCAGTCGGCGGTGCGGGCTTTGCCCGACTGCATGGCGTTTTTCGGGCGCTGATAGATGCGTGCTGACATGATTGCCGCTTGCAACCGATTGGCGCGCGGATCAAGTCCGTACTGCAATCAGTCGCGTTTTTGCGCTTCAAAGGCGTTGCGCGTCTTCAGGCTGGGCGCTTCGGTCCACGGCGTGTCGGGCCAGCGATGGCGCGGATAGCGGCCTTTCATATCCTTGACCACATCGCGCCACGACCCGCGCCAGAACCCCGGCAAGTCCGCGGTCGTCTGGATCGGCTTGCCGCCGGGCGAGGTCAGCGACAACAGCAGCGGGCGCGGTGGCTGGCCGATCGTGGGATGGCGATCGAGCCCGAACAGCGCCTGCACGCGCAATTCGACCGTCGGCCCGCCGTCGTGGTCGTAATCGATCGCGTGGCTGGTGCCAGCCGACGTGCGGAATTCTGCGGGCGCGAGCCGGTCCAATGTCTGGCGCTGGTCCCAGTCGAGCAGGTTCAACAGCGCCTCGTGCAACCGCCCCGGTACGATCGCAAAATCGCGCCGGCCGTGCAGCAGAGGCGCGAGCCATTGCTCCGCAGTTTCCAGCAGCGCCGTTTCGGACAGCGCTGCGATTCCCGCATAGCGCGCGCGTTCGATCAGGGCGCGGCTGGCCGGGCCCAACGGCAGTAGCGCGAGCCCGGATTCGCGGAATACCGCGATCAACCGCGCGACAACCGCCGCGCCATCGGGCGCCGGATCAGGCACCCGCGTCAGCACGATCGCGCCCAGACGGCGCTCGATTCGCGCCTCGACCCGCGCGTCTGCCGCGTTCCAGTCGAGCGTCGTGCGCTGGTCGAGGCGATGCGGCAGAAACCGCACCAGGTCGGCCTCGTCCAGCGCCAAGGCAGCAGTAATCCGCGCGCCGCGTGCTTCGCCTTGCGCGTCGCCGATCACCAGCCAGCGCGATGTCACGAATGGCGATGCCGGATCGAGGCGATAGCCGCGGCCGCCTGCGGCCAGCCAATCTTCGCCGCTGGCGGACCGCGCACGCGCAACGCGATCGGGAAATGCCTCGGCCAGCAGCACGGCATGCGGCAATTCGCCGTCATCGCCAGCGCGCACCTGCTGCAAAGCAGCCCGCGCCCAGCGTCCAGCCAGATCGCGCGCGGCGCCCGCACGTCCCGAACGGTCCGTATTCCATGCGTCGAGCCGCCGCGCCAGATCGTCGCTGCGCCCGCCCAAGCCTCGTTCCTGCAACAACAGCGCCAGCCGCGCTGCCATCGTGCACGCGCGCTGGCCGTGACGCGCGGCAAACAACAGCATATGCGCAAGTCCGGGCGCCATCGGCAGCCGCGCCATCGCCGCGCCATGCGCCGTAATCACGCCATCCGCATCGATCGCCCCCAACGCACCAAGCATCGTCCGCGCCGCACCAAGCGCAGCGGCCGGCGGCGGGTCGAGCCACGCCATTGCCGCCGCATCGCCCGCGCCCCATTGCGCCAAAGTCAGAGCAAGATCGCCCAGGTCCTGGGTCAGGATTTCGGGCGGGGCAAACGCCGCGCGCCCGGCATGCCCGGCCTCTTCCCACAGGCGATAGGCGATCCCCGGCCCCTGTCGCGCGGCGCGGCCCGCGCGCTGGGCGGCCGCCGCCTGGCTTGCGCGGGTGGTGACCAGGCGCGTGACGCCCGCCGCCTTGTCGAATTCGGCATGGCGCGCGAGGCCCGCGTCGATGACGACGCTGACGCCATCCAATGTCAGCGAAGTTTCGGCAATGCTCGTCGCCAGCACGATCCGGCGGCGGCCTTGCGCATCGCGGCGGATCGCGGCGCGCTGTCCTGCGGGCTCGATCTGTCCGTGCAACGGCAGGACCAGCGCGTTCGGCAGCCGTGTCGCCAGCGCCTCGGCCACGCGCTCGATTTCGCGCACTCCGGGCAGGAACGCGAGCAGATCACCAGTTGTTTCGCCCCAGGCGCGCACGATCGCGCCGGCCATCTGCACCTCGACGCGATCTGCGGCATTGCTGCCAAGCCAGCGGATTTCCAGCGGAAACGCCTTGCCTGCGCTTTCGATTACCGGGACTGGCGCGTCGCTGCCGCGTTCGAGTAATGCCGCAAACCGCGCGCCATCGAGCGTGGCTGACATCACCAGCAGGCGCAGATCGGGGCGCAGCACGCCTTGCGCCTCGATCGCCAGGGCCAGCGCTAGATCGGCGTCGAGATGGCGTTCGTGGGCTTCATCGAACAGCACCGCCGCTACGCCGGGCAGGTCGGGATCGGACAGGATTTGTGCGACGAAAATTGCTTCGGTCATCACTACGATCCGCGTGGCGGCTGATCGTTTGGTATCTAGCCGGGTGATATAGCCGACGGTTTGCCCGACTGGTTCGCCGCGTTCTTCGGCCATGCGTTCGGCCGCTGCGCGTGCGGCGACGCGGCGGGGGCTGAGTACGATGATCGTGCCGCCCTTTGCCCAGGGTTGGTCGATCAGTGCGGGGGCGACTGCGGTGGTTTTGCCTGCGCCTGGGGGGGCGATCAGCACTGCGCCGGGGCCGTTGTTCAGCGCGGCGAGCAGGTCATCGAGGACGGCGTGGATTGGTAGGCGGGTCACGTGGGTGCCATACTCCATCGTTTGGGGTAGGCAACCGGTCGCTGGCCTTGCGTCCGGCGGAGAGGCCCCTCCACCACTGCTTCGCGTGGTCCCCCTCCCCGTGTCGGGGAGGATTTTTTATTCTTCGTCCAGTTTGTTGTATTCCGTGACGATGTCCTTGGGGACTTCCTGGAAATCGTCCCAGGGCAGGGTTTTTGTCAGCTTCAGCGACCAGCGTTCGAGCCATTCGATGCCGTCCTTGCCGTGATAGATGTCGGGCGTCCGATAGGCGGGATCGGACATCGCCTTGGCCAGCGAGACCGGGTGCAGGTTCTGCCGGTCGAAGATCGCGACCAGCCCGTCGAAGCTGTCGGCGTTCAGGCGGGTGTCGTGCATCAGCATGACGAACGAAATCGGGCGCCCGAATTCGAGTTGCGCGGCGCGGCGGTCCCAGGCGATCATGCGTTCGGTATAGGCCAGGTAGACGCCGCGGATCCGGTCGGCTTCCGCCTTGTTTCCGGTCATCACCGCGTTGTCGTAGGGCTCGGCGAATTCCCAGTCGTCGCAATCGATCGTCACCGGCGCGATCTTGTAGCCATGCGCGGTCAGCCAACTGTTGATCTTGGCCTTTACCGGCGCCGGGCTGCCCGTTTCGAGATAAGGATGACGGAACCACTGCAGGTTACGATGCGCCGCTTCCATCATCGGCCGGATCAGTTTTTCGCCGCGCGCGATATCGGCGATATAGCCGTTCGCGCCGACTTTGTTCGGCGACGAATGCGAATAAGTGTGATTGCCCAAGTCGAACCCGTTGTTCAGCCACAAGTGCAAAACCGCAATCTGGCGCTTGCGGATGATCTCGTTCAGCTTGCCTTCGTTGACAAAGCCGATGGCGGGAAAATGGTGCGCCTTCAGGTTGTTGACGAGCGAAAGGTTGGTCGCGTCGAGGTAATCCTGATCGGGCTTCAACACGATCCCGGGCAGATCGTCGAAGGTCAGCGCGACGTTAGCGGGCGCGGGCCTGACCACCGGAGCGGGGGCGGCCGGTGCAGCGGGCGCGGCGTCCTGCGGCAGCGGCGCAGCGATCGCGGTACCACTGGCCATAAGCAGCGCGGACAGGATCTGGACAAACGGCATGAATGACGATCGGCGTGGCACGATTGTTCCTGTGACTGGGCGCTGTACGGCAAGGACCCCCCCTTGATTTAGCGGCTATAGACGCGCGTCTTTGCACAATGCATTGCCTAATTGCTCCAGACCGCCAAAAAGCGGGGGAAAGGTGCTCTTGCCCTTGCTATAAAAGCGTAATCATCTGGCGGCGCACCGGCCGCAACGGGACCACAGCGTTGAAAACCGCGATCACGATCATTGCCGAACTGGTCCGGTCACTGGTGATGAGCGGGCTTGCGGCGGTCGGCATAGTGCTGGTGATCGGCGCGGCATCGGCCACGACCGGGTATTGCCTGTGGCGGATCTGGCAGCGCGCGCGGCGCTAGATCGACAATCTTTCTTGACGATTGTTCAGTTTTCACACGACGGCCCCTTGGCAAACCCCGCTTTCTGCTATTCCCTCCCGGAAACAGCAGAATCACTTTCAGACATGCTGCGGGGGTTTGGATCGGGGCCATGACACACGTTTTTTCGCGCGCAATCTGGCGCCATCGATCGCTGGCGTTCGGCGCGCTGCTGCTCGCCACGGCCGCGCATGCCGACCCGTTGCCCGCGCCGATCGTGCTGCCGGGCGATCATCTTCACCCCGAAAGCCTGTCGATCGCGCCCGATGGCACCGCCTATATCGGGTCGATGACCGGCGGCGTGCTGAAAGTCCGCCTGCATAGCGACGGCAGCCCATCGGCCGTCGAACGGTTCATCGTGCCGGGCGCCTATGGCAGCGGCGCGCTGTTCGGGGTCTATGTCGATACGCGCCATCACCTGCTGTGGACCTGCACCAACACTTTCCCCGCGCCCGGGACCAAAGTCGAGGGCGCCGATCCGGGTCACTGGGTCAAGGCGTTCGACCTGAAAACCGGGGTCGGCAAAGTCAGCCTGCCGATGCCGGGCGAAAACCCGACGTGCAACGATTTCGCGCTCGGCCCCGATTCTGCGATCTATATCACCGACACCGGCCAACCACGCCTGCTCCGCTGGAAACCGGGCGCGACCGCGCTCGAAGTGTGGGCCGAAGATCCGCTGTTCAACGCCCTGCCCAAGGCCGACGGCGTACCGCGCAAAGGCGGTCTCGACGGCCTGGCGTTCGGCAGCGATGGCTCGATCATCGTCAACAATGTCCGCGATGGCTCGCTGTACCGCGTGATCGTCGGGCACGATGGGAAGGCCGGTGCGATCACCCGGCTGACGACCGATCGCCCGCTGGTCTCGCCCGACGGCATGCGTACCATGGGTGGCATGACGTTCCTGCTCGCAGAAGGCGTGGGCCGCATTGCCAAATTCACCGTGACCGGCGCGAACGTGCATGTCGAAACGCTGGCCGAAGGGATCAAGGACCCGACCGGCGTCGATATCCAGGCGCGCAAAGGCCAGCCAACGTTGGGCTGGTATGTGCAGGCGCAATTGTCCGGCCTGTTCAATCCCGACAAGGCATCGCCAGTCCAATTGCCATTCAAGCTGAGCCCGGTCATGCTGACCGCCAGCAAATAGACAGGACATACAACATGGCTGCGAAACCCGTATTGGCCGGCCTGGCCACGACCGCGCTCGGCGCCGTGGCGCTGATGACCGCGTGCCATGGCTTTGCGCAAGACAGCGCGAAACCGGCGACGGACACGTGCAACCCGGTCGAAACTGGGATCACCCTGCCCCCCGGATTTTGCGTGACAGTGTTTGCCGACAACATCGGCCACGCCCGCCATATGGCGATGACCGCCGACGGCACTTTGTACGTCAACACCTGGAGCGGGCGCTATTACCGCCAGTTCCCACCGGTCACGGGCGCATTCCTCGTCGCGTTGAAAGACACCAGCGGCAATGGCCACGCCGATCAGGTGCTGCGCTTCGGCCCGCCCGCGGCCAGCGGCAATGCCGGCGGCGACGGCCTCGCGCTGTGGCACGATGCGCTCTATGTCGAATCCAACGACAAGATCATGCGCTATCCGCTTGCGCCGGGACGGCTGGAACCAACCGGGCCCGGCGAAACCGTGCTGTCGGGCATGCCGCTCGATGGCGAACACCCGATGCACCCGATCGCGATCGACGGCGCGGGCAATCTGTTCGTCAACATGGGGGCGATCAACAACAGTTGTCAGGAGAAAAACCGCACCGCCGCGTCGAAAGGCATCGATCCGTGCCCGATCCCCGAACGCCACGCCGGCATCTGGAAATACAGCGCCGAAAAACGCGACCAGGTGTTTTCGCCCGCCGAACGCTGGGTGACCGGCGTGCGCAACACCGGCGGCATCACCTTCGACGCGGCCGGGCGGGTCTATGGCATGCAACACGGCCGCGATATGCTTGGCCAAAACTGGGGCACGCTGTTCACCACGGCCCAGGGCGTAGAACTGCCATCCGAAGAGCTGCTGATGTTCAAGGCCGGCGACGATTTCGGCTGGCCCTATTGCTATCACGATCCGGTCGCAAACAAGCTGATGCTCGCGCCCGAATACGGCGGCGACGGCAAGACAACCGGCCGCTGCGCCACGAAGAAAGAGCCTGTCGCCGCATTCCCCGCGCATTGGGCCCCGAATGACGTTCTCGCGTGGCACCCGGCAAAATTCCCCGCCGCCTATGACAACGGCGTATTCATCGCCTTCCACGGATCATGGAACCGCGCCCCCGCCCCGCAGGCCGGATACCAGGTGGTGTTCCAACCGCTGAAAGACGGCAAACCGGCAGGCCACTGGGTCCGCTTTGCCGATGGCTTTGCCGGCGGCTATCGCGAACCAGGCCGCGCGGCGCACCGCCCGGCCGGCCTGGCCCAGGGCCCCGACGGCGCACTATATATCGCCGACGACGTGGCCGGCCGCATCTACCGCGTAACCTACCGTGGCGACCACGCCGCCGCCCTGACCGCCGCGCCAGAAGCCGCGCTCACGCCAACGGCCACTGCATCAACGGGCGGCGCGGCCCTGCCCCCCGGCTTTACCGCAGCAGATATCGACACAGGCCGCCGCATTTTCGTCGGCGAAATCAAGGGCGGCACCTGCAGCGGCTGCCACGGATCGGACGCCCACGGCAGCTCAGCGGGCCCCAACCTGACCGGCCCGACCTGGCTGTGGTCCGATGGCAGCGTCGCCGGCCTCGGCGGCACCATCACCAAAGGCGTGCCCGTGCCCAAGAACGCGGGCGGCGCGATGCCGGCCAAAGGCGGCGTCGATCTGACCGACGAAGATGTCACCAAAGTCGCGGCGTATATCTGGACGCTGGGGCATCATTCCTGACGCCCTGCACGAGCCTAAAAAAGCCCTCTCCCTAAGGGGAAGGGTTGAGTGGGGGTTTACGGCGCTCGCGATGTTGCACCGTCGGACACGCGCACACAAGTTGGGCGCGCCATGTGGGGCAGCGCTGGCGGCCTGCGCCAAAATCCTATTGAATTTCTGTCATTACAATTCTCGCTCATCCTGAGCTTGTCGAAGGACGCGCGCCAACGCCAGCCCAACGCGTTAGCAAGATCACCCGGATCAACCGTAGCGCGCGTCCTTCGACAAGCTCAGGATGAGCGAGGTTTTTGAATTTACGCCACAATTTAAGCGGTCCACCTTGTGTGAATCCACTAGCCCCAGGGCCGAGGCTATGTTGTGTTGCGCAGCTAAACTTGTGCGCTACCCAACCCCTACCCTAGCGCCGCGCAGGCGCCTTCAGCCCCAGATACGCCGAACTCCACAACTGGGCAGCGTTCGATTCATCCGCATCGCCAGCGCCAGCGCCAAACGGCACCACGACATAGCGCCCTTTTTCGAACCCCCAGGACCACAGCTCGGAACTGGCCATATCGCGGTGTGCGTCGATCGCGGCCCATAGCGTCTGCCGCGCCGCAACCAGGCGAGCGCGAACTGCGGGCGGCAGGTCGGTGCGCTGGATCTGGCGGTTCAGACCGGCGGCCAGCAGCGCCTGTTGCCACGACCACACCACGAGGCCGTGATAGGCGTTGCGGGTGAAGCGGCCCTTGTCGTCGGGCGTGCCATAGACGGGATTGGCGACCAGCAGGCCCGCATCGGTCATCAGGCCCGCCGGGAACGGGCGCATCATCGCCGCTACGTCGCGGTCGAGCGCGGCGGGATCGGGGTGGCCGAACATCAGTTCGAAGCTCTCGTCCGAATTGACGACGCGCACCGGCGATCCATCGGCATCGAGCGCGAGCGCGTGAAAGCGCACGCCCTGGGCATCGATCGCGTTTTGCGCGGGTGCTGCGGGCACGCCCTGGTCTGCGGCATACGCGGCGACCATGGCATGCGCATCGGCGGCCGGCACCGTGACGGCAAACAGATCGGGCGCGCGGCTGGCCCAGACATCCGCCGCAGCGCTTGCCTCGCCAAGGGTTTCGCGGTCGGCGGCCGTCATATACGGGGCGAGCAGGCCCGAGGCAGCCAGCCGCGCGATCGCGCGCAAGGCTGCCGGGGCGAGAATGGCATTGACGTCGTAAGGGTAACGCCCGAGGCCTAGGCCCGGGTTGCTGTCGCGCCATTCGCCGGTCGCGCGGTCCTTGCCGATCGCCAGCAGCGTCTTGACCGAAGGTTTCTGCACAAAGGGTGACGTCATTTGCAGCACGAAGCGGAAATTGCGCATCAGCGCGCCGCCGACTGTCTCGCCCGCGTCACCCGCGCGTCCGCTCGGCCCGGCCAGGAAACGCCGGGCGCGCGCACGGCCCGCGCGATCGTCGACCAGGTAGCGGTCTGCGAGCGGGGCCAGCATGTAGTGCGAATCGATCATCGTGTAATCGTATTCGGGCGCATCGCTGGTGCCCTGATGATGGCGCATATGGTCGAGCACCGCGAATTCGCCGATGCCTTCCTCATGCGCGGCCTCGCCCTGCGGTGACAGGCGCGCGATCACCGAGCGCAGGCCGCCCTCGATCGCCTGCGGCTGCAGCGCGGGCATCAGCAGGCCGAGCGACATCATCGTGTCGCGCCCGAAATAGGTATCGAACCGCCATGATCCGGCGAGGAATTTTTCGCGATAGCTGAGGAAGCTCAGCGTGTTGCGCGCGGCAGGATCGGCATTGGCGAGGGGCGACAGCAGGTCCCTGCCCTGCAGCGGGGTCAGCGGGGTGTCGCCGCTCTGCGCCGCGATGCGCAAGCCAATGCGGCCATCGCTGCCCGCGACGATGCCGTCCTTGCCCAGGGTGCCGTGGGTGACGGTGATCGACAGTCGATAGCCTGCGCCGCCGTCGAGGCGGTTGCGCATCCAGGTGATCGTCTGCCCGTCGATTTGCGGCGCGACGGCGACTTCCCTGGTCACGTCATGGTCGCTTTGATACGCGCGCAGCACGCGCACCGACGAAACGATCGCCTGCTTGACATGCAGCACAGGCGCATTCAGCTCGGCACTGGTCACGATGCCATAAAGCGGGCGGCCGCTGGCATCCTTGATCGTCTGCGCGACCGGCAGGGCGGTGATGCGCCATGTGGCAGGCTGGTCCAGATGGTCGAACCACAGGCCCACGCCGCTATTACCCGCAGGAAACGCCACCAGAATGCGCGGATCCGGCCCGGAGCGCAGCACCAGGTGCGCGGCCACCGGCCCGTCGCGAAAGAACGCGTTGAGATTGTCCCCTTCGTTCACGTCGAAGCGGAGCGGAGCCGACGCGTGCTGGGTCGAAACTTGCCGCGCCTGCGCAACAGGTGCAGCCACCATCAGGGCGGCCATGAAAATCTGGCGTTTCAAAAACATCCGGGTTCCAAAATAGCGTTATCGGCGCTGGGGTGCGGCCTGCATGGCCTGGCGAATTGCGTGGTCGTGGGCCGGCATGCGCGCTGCTGCTGCGGCAATTTCACCGCGGATGCGCGCGAGATGCGCGTCGTTTTCGGCCGGTGTAATGCTGTCCATCAGCGGGTTGTAATCCTGCGGATCGGCGCCCTGCCCCATCATCACCGCAAACCAGCTTGCCTCGCGAAACAGTTCGTCGGTTTTCAGGACGATACGGCCGGTTCGTGCGAACTGTTCCTCGCGATAGACCAAGGTGTCGGGCAGGCTCATCGCCTGGCACTGGCGCCACAGCGGTTCGCTGCGCCCCTGGGTGCGATGGTAATGCAGGATCAGGAAATCGCGGACATTTTCGACGTCTTCGGCATAGACGCGGTTGAACTGTTCGGCGACCAGCGGATCGCAGCCGCGCGCGGGAAACAGCGACAGCAGCTTGGCAATCGCGCTCTGGATCAGATGGATGCTGGTCGATTCCAGCGGTTCGAGAAACCCGCTGGCGAGGCCCATCGCAATCACATTGCGGTTCCACACCTTGCGCCGCCGCCCGGTGGTAAACCGCAAGGCGCGCGGATCGGCCAGCGCCTTGCCATCCAGCCGCGAAAGCAGGTTTTCGGCGGCCTGGTCGTCGGAGATATGCTGGCTGGAATAGACATAGCCATTGCCGGTGCGGTGCTGCAGCGGAATGCGCCATTGCCAGCCGGCCTCGCGCGCGGTGGCGCGGGTATACGGGGTGATCGTCGCCGCACGTTCGCTCGGCACGGCCATCGCGCGGTCGCACGGCAGCCAGTGTGTCCAGTCCTCGTACCCGGTCTTCAGCGTTTCCTCAATCAGCGCCCCGCGAAAACCCGAGCAGTCGATGAACAGGTCGCCGCTGACGACATCCCACTTGTCGGTGGTCAGCGCGGTGACAAAGCCGGTTTCGCCGTGCTGGTCGACTTTGGTGACTTTGCCCTCGACCCGGCGGACGCCCTTGGCTTCGCATTGGCGGCGCAGGAACTGCGCGTAGCTGGCCGCGTCGAAATGATACGCAAAGCCCAATGTCGCCAGCAGCGAGCGCGGATCGCCCGATGGCGGCGCAAACCGGCCGGCGCGCGCAATTTGAGTGGTCAGTGAATAGTCATCCTGGCTGAACGGCGCGCCCGCGAGCCGGGCGCGGATCCAGCGATGATAGAACATCGGCCCATCGGTTGGCGCACCATAGCGGCCGAACGGATGGAAATAGGCGGAATTGTCGCCGTTCCAGCCGACGAATTCGATGCCCAGCTTGTACGTGGCCTGCGTCTCGCGCAGCAGAGCGGCTTCGTCGATCCCGGCGAGCTGGTTGAACCAGTGGATCGTGGGGATCGTCGCTTCGCCCACGCCGACGATGCCGATATCGTCGGATTCGATCAGCGTGATGTCGAACTGTTTCGGACTGTTGACTTTGGCCAGCGCGGCTGCGGCCATCCAGCCGGCCGTGCCGCCGCCCAGAATGACAACACTGCGTACTCTGTTGTCATGCATGTGCCAGCCCTCTCGATACCTGCAGCCCGATACCCGCAACCGATGCCCTGCGGATCGAGGATCCGCAAGGCATCGGCCGAGAGCCGACCTGTATCAGAACTTGATCTGGAACGACGCCTGCGCGTTGGTGCCGGCGATGCTGCGACCATAGAACGTCCCGTTGATCGCCGTGGTCTGGGTCAGGCCCTGGCGCGGGTTGCCTTCGGTCATGCCGATCTTGTTGGTCACGTTGTCGACGCTGACGCTGAACATCGCACGATCGCTGAGGTTGAGGCTGCCGCCCAGGGTCAGCACGCCATAGCCCGGCAATGGCAGGTTGTCGGTCTGGTCGGCATAGATGCTGCCTACGTATTTGTAGCGCAAATAGAGGCTGCCCAGATGGTTCGGCAGATCGAACGCCGGGGTGATCGTGTACAGCTTCTTGGGCGTGTGGCCGGCGGTCAGGCCATTGACCGCCGTTTCGGGCGAACATCCCGACACCGTGCTGCCTGTCGTCGTGCAGACCTGGGCGTCGTTGTACTTGGGCGACTGGAACGTCGCCTGGCCATGGATCGAGAACGCGCGCATGAAACCGCCGGTCGGGCGATAGTTCATGTCGAGATCGACGCCGTCGGTGTCGATATTGACCAGCGCGCTGACCGAACTGCCGATGCCGCTGCTGCTGCTGATGTTGCCGCTGATATTCTGGCCGTTGAACATCGTCCGGAACGGCCGGACCGAGCCGGTGAAGCCGTAATTCGAGTAGGTCACGCCCGCTTCCCACAGCACGATGCCGATGTCGCCGGTGTTGCTGTTGCCGTTGGTCTGGTACGAATGCGCATAGCGCGCATAGACCGACAGGTGCGAACTGGCGGTATAGTTGACGCCCGCGGTCCAGTTTACCGGGTGCTCGGCATAGCCGCTCACGACGCTATAGGTGCCGTTGAACGCATTGGGATTGGTCTGCGCCAGGCCGGTGGTGCCGGCCGGCACTGCGGCGGCCGAGCTGTTGCCATTGTAGCTGGTTTCGGACTCGTGCTCATAACGGACGCCAAGGTCGAAATGCAGCTTTTCGTGCCAGGTGAATTCGTCGTTGGCATAAGCCGAATACGAGCTCTGGGTATAATTGCTGATCCCGCTGCCCCAGTCGCCATAGCTGAGCAAGCCATTGTTGGTCAGCGTGCCGACCACCGCGCCGGCATTGTTCAGGGCGACGACGTCATAGATATTGGACGCGTTGGTGACATCGTTGAGCACCGCCGAAACGGCCGACTGGTCGTTGTATTCGCGCTGGTGATAGATCATTCCGCCGACGGTCAGGCTGTTGGACCATGTCGCGCCGTGCGCATCCCACTTCGCGCCGAAATCGCTGCCGAAATCGTGCAGGTTGATCTGCTGGCGGTTGAGCACGGTCTGCTGCAGCAAACCGTTGCCATTCAGCGCATTGAGCGCCGCCGTGTTCGACCCGGCAATGACCTGGCCGTTTGTCAGGTTGCGGATGCCGAACTGGGTCGCGGTCGGAAACGCCGTCTGGCCCTGCAGCAGCAGTGCCTGGATCGGCGAAGTGGTCGACGCCGGATTCAGGTAGTCGACGGCCGAATCGAGACCCGCCGCGCCGGTGCCGCTGCCTGCGAACACGCCGTTGAAATTCCACAGGGTCTGCGTGAAGCGCGCCCTGCCGAACAGCGTGATACCGGTGTCGGCAATCGGCTTTTCGATATCCAGGCGGTAGAGATTGCCCTGCGCGTGGATGCCTTCCTGCTCGCTGAACGTGCGCGTGCATTCGCCCGCCGCACATGAGTCAGGCACGACGATATTGCCGAAGCCGGGTCCGATGATGTTGCCGTGCTGGCCGCTGAGGCCGGGCACGCTGACGACCGAGTTGCCCTGGTACTGATACGGCTGGTCGGCGTAATACGGATCGTGCTCGTTCCAGCGCTTGTACATCACCTTGACGCTGCCGCCGTCGTCGAACTTCTTTTCCAGCTGGAACTTGAAGTGATACGTCTGGTAGCGGAACGGGGAATCGCGCAGGCCCGGGTTTGAATCGATATACCCGCTGGCCGCAAATGCGACATTGTTGCCCAGTGCCTTGATCGGCGCGGAATACCAGAAGTCGGCGCGTTCGTCGCCGTATGTGGCGCCGGTGATTTTCACAATGCCGCCGGCCTGGTCGAAATTCAGCTTGCGCGAGATGAAGTTGATCGAAGCGCCCGCTGCGTTGGGCGCCAGGATGCCCGAGGTACCGCCCTGCAGGCCCTCGACATGGTCGATCGACGCGTCGTACTGAAACACTTCGTCATCGTTGAGACCGTCATAGATCGCGGGCATGCCGTCTTCGAGCAGGCGGACGAACTGCTGACCGCCGCCGGGCAGGCCGCGCACCGAATAGTTGTTTGAAACAGGGCCCGCGGTCGATTCGACATAAATGCCGGGGATGGTTTCGAGAACGTCGGCGGTGTTGCGCGGGGCTTTCTGCAACAGGTCGGCCTGGGTCACTTGCGTGACCGCGACCGATGCATTGAGCAGCGTGCGCTTCGATGTCGATCCGGTCACGATGATCTGGTTGACGGTGTCGGCGGCTTCAGCGGCTGGCGCTGGCTGACTCGCGGCAGCATCCTGCGCGAATGCCGGCTGGCTGATCACGCCGATCGCAATGGCCAGGGTCGAAGCGGCGCTGGTGAACAACGCCCTGTTGGTTGATTTGGTCTGCACGGTATATTTCCTCATTATTCGGTCCTTAACGGGATGCTTTCCGGCAACAGCCAGACACCGCCCAAAAGCGCAGCGCGCCAGGCGTGATTGAACTATCGCAGGGGTCGCATGGCGCAGCAGAGTGTCCTGCCTGTCGCCTGCTCTATTCGGGTATCCTCGTCTCCACGCGCTCGCTGAAGAGCTGTTTTTGCTTGCTATGGGCCGATGGTAACGATGTCAGGTTATCGATACCATGTATTATTGTCCTTACATTACAGAAAAATTGTTCATTGTGGCATGGAGATCACACTGCGGCGCGGGTTACGGACAACCCGGATCGCCGCACGCTTGGCCGCCTGCGCGCAACAGAGATCGGCCTTGACCAGGCCGGTGACAGGTCGCAAGCCGCAACCCTGTCGTCCCCCTTTACGAAAGATCCCCCGATGCAACATCGCCGCCTCGGCACGTCAGCCATTGTCGTGTCCGACATCTGCATGGGCACGATGACTTTCGGCAGCCAGACCGACGAGGCCGCGGCGCTGCGTATTCTCGACGCGAGCTATGACGCCGGGATCAACTTCTACGACACCGCCGAAGGATATCCCGTGCCGCCCGATGCCAAATGGGTCGGCCGCACAGAAATTATCGTCGGCAAGTGGCTGAAGACAAAGCCGCGCGACGCGATCATCATGGCCACCAAAGTGTCGGGGCCCAGCCATTCCTGGTTCAAGAGCCCCAAGCGCAGCGGCATGACCGCGCTCGACCGGCGCAATATCATGGTCTCGGTCGAGGACAGCCTGGTCAAGCTCGGCACCGATTACATCGACCTGTACCAGACGCATTGGCCCGACCACGACACCGCCTATGACGAAACGATGGACGTGCTCGACGAACTGGTCCGCGCGGGCAAAGTCCGCGTGCTCGGCTGTTCGAACGAGACATCGTGGGGCCTGATGAAATCGATCGCCGCCTCGGAAAAACTCGGCGCCACGCGCTATCATACGATCCAGAACAATTTCAGCCTGAACAACCGCCGGTTCGAAGACGAACTGGCGCAAGTCTGCCGCAAGGAAGGGGTCAGCCTGATCCCCTATTCCCCGATCGCCGGCGGCGTGCTGGCGGGCAAATACAGCAATAATGCCCGCCCCGAAGGCGCGCGCTTTTCCAACTACCTGGGTATGGGCGGCCGCCAGGAGGCGATGGCCCGCCGGTTTGTCAACGACAAGTCGGTGACATCGGCAGAGCGCTTTGCCGCGATTGCGGCCGAGCACGGCATCGATCCGGTCACATTCGCAGTCGCCTGGTCGAAACAGCACGATTTTGTCGCATCGACGATCGTCGGGGCCAGCCGCGAAGACCAGCTCGCCCCGATCTTCGCCGCCGCCGACCTGGTCCTGCCCGACGCCGCGATGAAAGCGGTCGACGCAGTCAGCCGCGACATCATGTACCCGATGGGATGACCACGTCCGAACAGGACCTGATGGCCGATGCCGAACGCCGGGCGGCCGACTATCTTGCGGGCGCCGCCGAACGGCGTCCGTTTCCCGACGACGCGGCGTTGGCCGCGCTGGCGGGTTTCGACACCGCATTGCCCGAACACGGTGGAGATCCTGCAGAAACGCTCGACCTGCTCGATCGGCTCGGCTCGGCGGCGACTGTGGCATCGAACGGGCCGCGCTATTTCGGGTTCGTGATCGGCGCTTCGTTGCCGGTCGCCGCCGCCGCCGACCGGCTGGTGCTGGCCTGGGACCAGAACGCATCGTCGCACGATTCGTCGCCCGCATCGGCGGCGATCGAAAAGATCGCGGCGAAATACGTGCTCGATGTGCTCGACCTGCCGCGCGAAAGTGCAGTCGGTTTCGGCACGAGCGCGACTGCGTGCACGATCGCCGCGCTGTCCGCCGCGCGGCGTGCGATGCTGGCGCGCGTCGGCTGGGATTTCGACCGCGACGGCCTGATCGGTGCGCCCGAAATCCGCGTCGTGGTGTCGCGTCTGTCGCATATCACCGTCTACAAGGCGCTGCGCCTGCTCGGTTTCGGCACCGCGCGGCTGATCGTGGCGGAAACCGACGATTATGGCCGCGTCGATCCCGCCCGCCTGCCCGCGCTCGACGATCGCACGATCCTGATCCTGCAGGCGGGCGAAGTGAACACCGGCGAGTTCGATCCGTTCGCCGAAATCCTGCCCATCGCGCGCGCGGCCGGGGCCTGGGTGCATGTCGACGGCGCATTCGGCCTGTGGGCGCGCGCCTCGTCGCGCCGCGCGCTGACCGACGGCATCGACCTGGCCGATAGCTGGACCACCGACGGGCACAAATGGCTCAACACGCCGTATGATGGCGCGATGACAATCTGCCGCGATGGCGCGGCGCTGGCGGCGGCGATGAACAGCGACGCCGCCTATTTCACCGCCGCACCCGACGCGCAGAAAAACCTGACTCTCGAATTTTCGCGCCGCCCGCGCGGTGTCGCGATCTGGGCCGCCTTGCGCACTTTGGGGCGCCAGGGCGTCACCGAACTGGTCGATCGCCATTGCGATTACGCGCGTCACCTCGCGACGAGGCTGGAACAGACCGGTTTCGAGGTGCTCAATCGCGTGGTCATCAACCAGGTGCTGATCCGCTGCGGCTCCGACGAGGAAACGCTGCGCGTGCGCGCCGCCGTGCTGGCGCGTGGCCAAGTCTGGTTCAGCCCGACCACGTGGCAGGGCCGCCCCGCAATGCGCATCAGCATTTCATCATGGCGCACCAGCCGCGCCGAAATCGACCTGCTGGCCGACGAACTCATACTGGCTGCGAACTCTTAGCCCCTCCCCTCAGGGGAGGGGTTGGGGAGGGGTGTCCTGCGCCCGATTTGTCGTGCAATTCCAGCGGCGTGGTAAACCCCCACCCAACCCTCCCCCTCAGGGGGAGGGCTAAGGGAAGGCTTTAAAACCGACGCGCGACTGCGAATTCGGCCGCTTCGACCATCGCAGACTTCGCCGCGCCGCTTGGGAACGCGGCAATCGCATCGATCGCGCGATTGGCATAATGCCGCGCCCGTTCACGCGTTGCCTGCACCGCGTCATGCTGGCGAATTAGCCCGGTCGCATGCGCCAGGTCAGCATCGGAATTGCGATCGCCCGCAATCGCCTGCTGCCAGAATTCACGCTCTTCGTTGCTGCCCCGGGCATAAGCCAGGATCACCGGCAAGGTCATCTTGCCCTCGCGGAAATCATCGCCCGCGTCCTTGCCCATTTCGGCAGCGTCGGAATCATAATCGATCGCATCATCGGCGAGCTGAAACGCGATACCCAGATTGCGCCCATACGAATCGAGCGCCGCCTCGTCCGCCTCGTTACGCTCGGCAACCACCGCGGCGATCCGGCACGCGGCCGCAAACAGCGACGCCGTCTTGCCATTGATGATCGCCAGATAGCGTTCCTCGGTGGTTTCGATCTGGCGCTGCGCGACCAGTTGGTCGACCTCGCCCTCGGTAATTACCGCCGCCGCATTGGACAGAATCCGCAGCACCTTGATCGATCCATCCTCGACCATCAGCTCGAAACTGCGGCTGAACAGGAAATCGCCGACCAGCACCGTCGCCGGGTTGCCATAGATAATGTTGGCGGTCTGCTTGCCCCGGCGCATGTCCGAGCCATCGACGACATCGTCGTGCAGCAGCGTCGCGGTGTGGATGAACTCGACCGCCGCCGCCAGCTTGTAATGCCGGCTGCCGCCATACCCGACCAGTGCCGCGCTCGCCAAAGTCAGCATCGGCCGCATCCGCTTGCCCCCGCCCGCGATCAAATGACCGGCGAGCGCAGGGATCAGCGGAATGCGCGATTGCATGCGATCAAGGATCACCGCGTTGACGCTGTTCATGCCATCGGCAACGAGCGCCATCAGCGGTTGCAGCGAAGGTTCGGCCCGGCGGGGCAGCGTGTGGATCGTGGCAGCCATCGCTCGTCCGCTTGGCCTGTGGGTGCGCGCTTGGCAAGTCGCAAGTTGTGCAGGTATGGGATTGGCAATTGCAAACCGCACACCCGCCGGTGACTAAACCCCGGCGACGGAGACCCTATGAGCGACATTCCCGGCAACACCGACGCGACCCTGGACGGATTCCGCCAGAGCATCGACAACATCGACGCCGCCATGATCCACATCCTGGCCGAACGCTTTCGCATCACCAAAGCCGTCGGCGCCTACAAAGCCGAACACGGCCTGCCCCCCAGCGACCCCGGCCGCGAAGAACGCCAGATCGAACGCCTGCGCAAACTGGCCGAAGACGCGCGGCTGGATCCGGGGTTTTCGGAGAAATTCCTGCGCTTCATCATCCAGGAAGTCATCCGGCATCACGAAATCGCGCGCGGCAACTAGGACACGATCCGACATGATCGCGCGCCTGCCCCGTCCCGCCGCATTGGCACTGGCGCTGATTATCGCAGCAGTGTGCGCCTGGTGCCTCAGCACGCGACCGCCCCCGATCGCAATCGCCCAGCCGGACACGTATACCGACGCCCTGCTCTACCGCGACATTGCCGCCGCGGTCGCGCACGGCGAACCCTACTACCAGGCAGCAGCGCGACTCCAGCGCGCGCATCTCTATCCGCTCAAACCCTTCATGACGGTCCGCCAGCCGACGCTGGCATGGTGGGTGGCGGCAACCGGCCGACCAGGCCTGGTCATGACCGGGCGCATTGCCGTGCTGGCCAGCCTGGCCGCCTGGATCATGGCAACGCGCGGGCAGCCTTTGCTGGCCGAGCGGCTGGGCATTGCACTGGCCGCAGGTACCGGCAGCCTGACCGCGCTCAGTCCGGCAGCCCTGCTATTCCACGAAACCCTGGCCGGCCTGTGCCTGTCCCTGGCCATGGCCGGCGTCTGGGGCTGGCCGCGCAAATGGTGGCTGATCATGGCGCCCCTCGCCGTGGGCCTCGCGATCCGCGAACTGACCCTGCCGTTCGTGCTGCTCGTCCTGGCGTTCGCGATCATCGAACGGCGCTGGCGCGAAGCGGGGGCCTGGCTGGGGTTGGTCCTGGCATGGGCGGCACTGATGGCATGGCATGCGCACCGGGTCGCCGCGCTATGGCAACCGGGTGACGAAACCAGCCAGGGTTGGACCACAATGCAGGGTTTTTCGGCGTTTCTGAATGCTGTAGTGCACTCCAGCATTCTGTCCCTGTTGCCCGCGCCATGGGCCGCACTGGCAGCATTCCTGCCGATGGTCGGCTGGCTGGCACTGGACGGCCGCGCCGGACGATTTGGTGTGCTGGCAGTCGCCGGCTATGCCTTGATGCTGTCGATGTTTACACGACCGGATACATTTTACTGGGGCGCCATCATGGTGCCGTGGTATTTCGCCGGGTACGGCCTGGTCCCGCGCGCGCTGGTCGAACTGACCCGCACCATCGCCGGAAAACCCAAAGGCGTGATCGCGGCTGTTTGATGGTGAAACAGGTATACTGCCCCGCATTCCTGTCTCCGCATTCCTGACGGAGTCAAAGAAAGCTGGATCCCGGATCAAGTCCGGGATGACGAAATTGGCGATTTCGCACGTCGAAGTGAGATCTGCTTATAACGCGAAGCATGAAGGGAAATGCGGGAAGCCGTGTAGCTATTCCGCCTTCAGCCTTGGTGGATCGGATTAATTATCCGCGGTAGTTCCGGAATGCTCCCAGGGGTTGAGAAGACCAACCCCCGTCTTCTCGAAGTCGACGACATTTCTGGTGACGACAATCATGGAATGGACCAGGGCCGTCGCCGCGATCAGGCCGTCCCGTTCAGGCTGAGGATCGGGAACGTGCAGTGCGGCACAGCGCATCGCAACTTCAGTACCAACCGCGATGATGCGATCCTTGAATGCATCCAGTACATCGTTCTGAAACCAGGCGCGCAGGATTTCAGCGGTCGGCCGATCCACACGTGCCTTCGCCAGGATGCCCTGCTCGATTTCGAGAATCGAGATGGCCGATATGTGGAACTGATCGGTCCGGGCGTTGTCTGCCCAATTGATCACCGCAGGGGGTAACCGATCAGGGCGGCGCAGCGCCGAAATGACGTTTGTGTCGAGCAGGAACATCAGTCGAGGTCGGCAGGCTTGGCAATGCGACCGAGAACTGGAGGCTCGAAGTCAAAATCGGCGAGGTCGCCGGTTTGCGCAAGCGTTGCGAGAAGACTTTTCGGTTTCTCGCCATTGCGGCGCTGGTAGTCCTCGATCGTCAGAAGCACGTGCGTCGGCTTGCCACGCTCCGTAATGTAGACGGGTCCGTTTCGCGCAGCCTTCTTTGCGCGGCTCGCCCCCTGGTTGAAATCTCGGCTCGAGATCGTCGTCATACCCATCGTCAGTATCCATCGACCAATGTAGTCATGTTACTACAACGTGGAATGCAAGGCAATGGAGGCACGAAGCAGGGATGACGAAAGTCGCACGTCGGGATGAGATCGCCGGTCACGCAAAGCAAGACAGGTAACGGGATGCAAGGGCAATGGCCCTTGCCCGCCGGAGGCCCTTGAGCTTACTCGAACCCTTCCAGCGGAACGCCAGGCTGCTGCTTCGCGGTACGGATCGTCAGTGATGTCTTCACGCTGGCCACGTTGGGCGCTGGGGTCAGTTTGCTGGTCAGGAATTCCTGGAAGCTTTGCAGGTCGCAGGACACGATTTTGAGGATGAAATCGATTTCGCCGTTCAGCATGTGGCATTCGCGCACTTCGGGCAGGCCGCGCATGTGGTCTTCGAACTGGCGCAGTGATTCTTCGGCCTGGCTTTTCAGGCTGACGAGCGCGAACACGGTGATCGCAAAGCCCAGTTTGGATGCATCGAGATCGGCGTGGTAGCCGCGAATCACTCCGGCTTCTTCGAGCGCGCGGACGCGGCGCAGGCAGGGGGGCGCGGTCAGGCCGACCCGTTGGGCCAGCTCGACATTGGTTACCCGGCCTTCGTCCTGCAGTTCTGCAAGCAGCCGCCGGTCAATCGCATCCAGTGTCGCCATGGTCCTCGTTGCCAGCCGGCTATTGCGTTTTATGCAGGGGTGCGGATCGGACCTCGGCCAAACACGGATCGGGCCGGGATGTCGCCGCAAGATTCAGCATGACCGAGCCTGCATCCCCATAATATTATTATCTCTTACCGCAATCGTCCCACATTGCAACGCACACAACGTTACCCTTTTCGTCCGTCCACATTTTGTTAGGGTTAGCACGGCACAGCAGCCAACCCGGCATTCGCACCGGCCCATCTGACAAGGAAATTCTGGTTATGGGCGATCGCGCGACAGCGGGGTGGGCTGCATGATATTCGGCACCATAAATTTCGACACGATGAATCCACCCACGATAATTCCACGCACTACCAATCCATGCAGGGCAAACACGACATGATCGTCGATGACCGCCTGGAAACCGTTCTGCGCACGCAGACGGCGGGCCAGGCGGGCCACCACACGCAATTGCGCCAACTGGTCGACATCGTCGGCCGGACGCATGCGGCCGCGTGGACGGATCAGCATGACCAGGCGGTTGCCCGAATCGGCGAGTTGCATCGGACCATCGGCGATGCGGCGGCGGCGGCGTTGATCGGGCCCGGTTCGATACGATCGCCCCATCTGATCGCGCACCTGGTCGCCATGGGCCCGCGCACGGCGCTGGTCGCGATTGGCGCCGCACGAATCACCGATGCGCAATGGCTGCAACTGGTGCCGGCGCTGCCGATCCACGCGCGCGGCGCGCTGCGCCATCGCCGCGACCTGTCGCCGCCGGTGCTGGCCCTGCTCGGGCAATTGGGCATCGATGACTTCGTGCTGTCCGCGCCTGCAGACGCTGCCCTGCCTTTGCACGACGCGCCCGAGCCGCATGCCGAACCAGTGGCGGCGCCAAACGTCACCCCGATCCGCGCCGAACCTGCCCAGCCCGAGCGCGAAGGCATTGGCGCGATCGTACGCCGGATCGAGGCGTTTCGGCGTACGCGTGACAGCGAGGAGCGCGCGCTGGCCGCCAGCGAAAGCCATGCGCTGATCGGGCAACAGGCGACACTGTTTGGCGTTCTTGGCGGGACCGAGCCGCCGGCGCGCATGATCGATATCGCCACCGACGCCGCCGGGGTGATCGTTGCCGCCGATGGTGTCGATCCGGCGATGCTGATCGGGCACAGTCCATTTGCGCCCGCCGGTGCCGCCGCGGCCGCATCGGTTGATGCCACGGCGCTGGCGTCGGTGCACGCGCGCCGGCCGATTGTGGCGGGCGCGCTGCACTTCGATGGCGCGGCGCGGATTGCCGGGGCCTGGCGGATCGATGGCGTGCCGATGTTCGGCACGGATGGCGGCCAGTTCACCGGGTATCGCGCACGCCTGCGGCGCCCTGCGCCTGCGGATGAAACCACCACGGCCGAAACCGCGCCGAAAGCTGCAGCAGCCCATGCCCATCCCGGCGCCGACAGCCTGCACCAGTTGCTCCACGAATTGCGCACGCCGATCAACGCGATACAAGGCTTTGCCGAGCTCATTCAACAACAGTTGATCGGGCCAACCCCGCATCAATACCGCAGCCTGGCTGCCTCGATCGCGGCGGATGCCGCGCGGATGCTGGCCGGATTCGAAGATGTCGAGCGGCTCGTCCAACTCGAAACCGGGCGCATGACGATCGATCGCGCGCCGGTATCGGACGATGGCCTGGCGGAAACCGATCTTGGCGCGATCGTGACGCGCATGATTGCACAGATCCAGCCGTTGATCGCGCCGCGCGAAATCCGCCTCCGCTGGACCGTGCCCAGCCAGCCCGTGCCGATCTCGATCGCGCTGGCAGAGGCGGAGCGCATCGTGTGGCGGCTGCTGGCGACTTTGGTGACCGCGGCGGCCCCCGGCGAACGGCTGTCGATGATCCTCGACCTCATTCCCGAAACCGCGCAGGCCGCAACGACCGCGCGGCTGCGCCTGACCCTGCCCCAGGCGCTGGCGCTGCGCGACAATGAAACGCTGTTTGCGCCCGATATGGCGCGCGTCTCCGCACCCGGCGCCGGCACGAACCTGGGCGGCATGCTCGGCAATGGCTTTGCGCTGCGCCTGTGCGATGCCGAATTGCGCGCGGCCGGCGGCGCGCTCGATCGTCCCGGTGGGGCGACTAGTCCCGTTCTCGACATGACATTGCCTCTGGCGCGCCCGGTCGCGCTTGACCATCGCGCTACGGGTTCCTAGCCAACCTTTCTAGTCAGACCCGAAACGTTTGCCGGATTGCAAGGTTTACGGTTTAGGGGTGGTTGCGATTTAGGGGGCGACTTTGACCGAACCGCGCGGCCATGCTGGAACTGGCCTCGATATTCGTACTGTGCCGGGTCCTGACGACCTGGTAAAATTTACCCCGGGCTTTGGCCCGCGCTTTGTCGTGACCGTCGATACCGAAGAAGAATTCGACTGGGAAAAGCCGTTCGAACGCTATGGCCACGGCCTGTCACATGTTCCGGCCATCGCCAGGTTTCAAACATTCTGCGAAAATGCGGGCGTCGCGCCGATCTACCTGGTCGATTATCCGGTGGCCTGCGACGCGCGACTGCCCGATGTCCTGAGCCAGGCGATCCTGCACGGGCGCGCGGAAATCGGGATCCAGCTCCACCCCTGGGTCAATCCGCCGCACGACGAAGAAGTCAATGTACGCAACAGTTTCGCCGGTAACCTTCCCGCCCCGCTCGAACGCGCAAAATTCGACACTTTGCGCCACACGATCGAGCAGGCCTTCGGCCGCAAGCCGCGCTCCTATCGCGCCGGGCGCTACGGCCTGGGCCCCAACACCAAAGCGATCATCACGGACGGCGGGGTCAAGATCGACACATCGGTGCGCGCACGCTTCGATTATTCAAACGAAGGCGGACCAGACTATCGCGATCATCCGGTGCATCCCTGGTGGATCGACCGCCAGGCCGGCCTGATCGAGCTCCCGCTGAGCACGCTCTTTTGCGGCGTACTGCGCCGCAGCGGCGGCTGGCTGTACCACGCAGCGTCGCGCATACCGCATCTGCGCGGGATCCTGGCCCGGCTCGGCCTACTGGAACGTGTACCGCTGACGCCCGAAGGCGTAGACATCGCCGCCGCACTGCGCGGCATCGACGCCGCTTTGGCCGACGGCCTGCCCGTGCTGATGTTCTCGTTCCACAGCCCCTCGCTATTGCCGGGCCACACCCCGTACGTACGCGACGAGGCCGCTCTCGAACGGCTGTACGACTGGTGGCGCGTCGTCTTTGCCCATTTGCACCAGCGCGGCGTCGCCCCGGCCAACCTGTCCGATGTAATTGGCGCGATCGAAAAGTGATTGGCCAATCGTGCCGCCTTGCCAAGCCGCGATCACGGCGATACCTGCGATCCCGCGTGGGCCTGTAGCTCAGTGGTTAGAGCTGGCCGCTCATAACGGCTAGGTCGCGGGTTCAAATCCTGCCGGGCCCACCACTTTTGTAAGTGTTTCGCTTTCGAATGTCATAACGCGCCAGGCCAGGATCGAGCGAAGGCTTGAGATCAACGGTAATCCAGGTGCCTCCGGCGGACGATTAAGGGCCTCCGGCGGGCAAGGGCCAAGGGCCCTTGCATCCCGTTACCGTCCGCGTTGGTGCGCTCGCTCGGCGGTGCATTCCGCCGCTGCGTCGGTAGACGATAAAGCCGCTGAGCGGCGGGACGCAAATGCCGGAAGAGCACGCAGTTCAAGACGGTAACGGGTTCCTAGGGCAATGGCCCTAGGCCGCCGGAGGCCCTTAACAAACCGAAGAGGCTCGCATCACCGAGGTCTGGCGCAGGAGCAAGGTATTACGAACTGCGCTCAGATCCGCCCGCGACGCGCCTTGATCTGGGCGATCACGCAAGCCAGCGCGACCAGCGCGCTGGCGCCGGCCAGGACCATCCACGCGATATTGACCGCGCCGCTCAGCGCCAGGTGGCCGACCAGCGGCTCCAGCAGGCTGCGCGTGTCGTCATCGATCGGCTGACCGTGCATCGCCAGGAAATCGTTGATCGGCAGGTGCAGCAGCGCCGCGACATGGACATCGCCTGCGCGCAGGGCATCGGCGATGCTGGCTCCGCGCGACACGCTGATCTCGTGCAACAGGCTGTCGACCACGCCGATGCCGAAGGCGCCGCCCAGGTTGCGCGCCAGGTTGAACAATCCGCTGGCATTGGCGACCTTGTCGCGCGGCAGATGCCCCAGCGCGAGCCGGGTCGTGCCCAGGATACAGATCATAAGCGCCGCGCCGCGCACGACCTGTGGCCAGAGCATCGCGGCAAAATCGCTGTCTGGGGTCAGTGCCGTGTCCATCGCGCAGCCCAGCCCAAATAGCGCAAACCCGATCAGGCAGAACGGGATCGGCGGCACGCGCCGTTCGGCCCATACCGCGAACGGCGCGGTCACCAATTGCGCGGCGCCGGTGATCATCAGCGTGTCGCCTATGGCCAGCGCATCGTGCCCGCGCACCAGCCCCAGGAACACCACCATCAGATACGTCGAGCTATACAAGACCGCGCCCAGCACTGCATTGGCCGCGGTCGCCAGCGCCATTTGCGGATCGTGCAGCACCGCGGGATCGACCAGCGGGGTCTTTGCGCCCGGGCGTTCGTCATAAGCGCAGACATGGTGGCAGCGCCGGATAAACCCGACCAGCAGCGCCAGGCCGCCCAGCCCTGTTGCCAGCGTTTTCCAGTTGAGCCAGCCGACGATCGGCGCTTCTTTCAGCGCGATCTGGATCCCGATCATCGCCAAGGCCAACATGATCAGCCCGGAAAAATCGAGCCGGCGCAGCAGCGCGAAATGGTGCGCGCCGGCAGGGATCAGGAAGACCAGGCCCAGGACGACGACGACGCCGGGCAGCAGATTGATCGTAAACAGCGCCTGCCAGCCGTAATCCACGGTCAGCCAGCCGCCCAGCCATGGCCCCAAGGTCGGCGCGAGCATCGCCATGACTCCCGCAAGACCGGTCGCAACCGCTTCCTGGCGCGGCGAAAACAGCAGGTATACCGCGCTGAATGCGCAAGGGATGATCACCCCGCCAAACAGCCCCTGGACCGTGCGCGCGACGATCAGGCTGGTGAAATCGGTGCTGAGCCCGCACGCCAGCGAGGCAATCGTAAAACCGGCAACCGCCACGATCATGCATCCGCGCAGCGACAGCGCGCGCGCGAGCATGCCCGACAGCGGGATCGAAATGACTTCGGCGGTCAGGTAGCTGGTCTGGATCCAGCTCATCCCGCCTTCGCCGATATGTAGCCCGGCCTGGATCGTGGGCAGCGCGGTCAGCACGATCTGCACATCGAGCACCGACATGAACAGCGCGACGCACATCAGGCCAAAGCCGATCCACGTGCGAACGTTCGCAGGCGGGATCGATGCTGTTCCGGGGAACGCAGGCGCGCATGCCGCGACGGCTGCGTCTGCCAGTGCGACCTGGGTCATCGCGCGGCCTGCAATCGCAGGGGCGCCAGGGCGGCATCTTCGGCGCGGATGCGGATCGTCAGCAGCACGGCGTTAACCACCGTGCCGACGATCGCGACCGACCACAGACCGAATGCGAGGGGGAGCGACGCCACTTCAGCGACCACGATCGCATAATTGGGGTGGCGCAAGAACCGGAACGGGCCGCCGGTCACCAGCGTTTCGCCGGGCACGACGATGATCCGTGAGGTCCACCGCGGGCCCAAAGCGGCCATGACCCAAACCCGTAGCGGCTGCAGCAGTGCAAAAACAATCAACCATACCGGTACCAATGCACGGCCCGGCGCCATGATCCACAGACACGCCAACCACACGACATGAAACGCAATAATCGCCGGGTAATGCCCCGGCGAATATTCGCGTCCGCCGTTCGCCATGATGAATGCTGTGTTTCGGCGCGCGACGATCATTTCCACCAGGCGCGCCAAAGTCACATACCCCATGACGAACGCTGCCGTCATCAATCGACGGGTTCCAGCAGCGCACCGCTCAGGGTAAATCCGGGCCCGAGCGCGAGCATCAGCATATCGCGCTTGGGCAGGTCCGCATCGGCCAGCAGGCGCTGCAACACGAACATTACCGTCGGCGCCGACATGTTGCCATGATCGGCCAGCACCAGGCGTTCGGCATCGAGCGTGCCGGTTTCCAGTTCCAAACTGTCTTCGAGCGCGGTGATCACTTTGGTGCCACCGGGGTGACAGACAAAGCGGCCGATCTGGTCCATCGACGTGTCCATCCGGTCGAGCAGCAGCTCGAGCGCAGGGCGCAATTGCTTGGTGACGAGCGACGGGATCGACTGCGCGAAAATCACGCCCAGGCCCTGCGGCGCGACATCCCAGCCCATCACATCGAGCGTGCCCGGCCACAAATGCTCGCTTGCCGTGCGCACTGCGACTTTGGCGGGGCCTTCGGTGCAGAGCACGGCCGCGGCCGCACCATCGCCAAACAGCGCGGTGGCAACGATATTGGCCTTGTTCGCCAAGTCATCACGAAACGACAATGTGCACAATTCGACCGCGACAAACAGCACGCGCGAACCCGGCTGCGTCGAGGCAAGGCGCGCCGCGAGCGCGAGCCCGCTGACGCCGCCGGCACAACCCAGGCCGAACACCGGCACGCGCACGACATCGGGGCGAAGGCCCAGTTCGTCATGAACCAATGCCTCGATGCTCGGCGTGGCGACACCAGTCGAGGAAATGGTCACCACCATGTCGATCATGTCGGGCGTCAGGCCAGATGCCTCGATCGCATCGCGCGCGGCTTCGACAAACAGCGCGCCCGCAACCTTGCGATAGGCGATCGTGCGGGTGACCCAGTCCTGCGGCTGAAAATACCAGTCCATCGGCATCGCCAACTGGCGCTCGCGAATGCCTGAATTGGCAAACACCGGGGCCATGCGCGCAAACGCAGGATAGATCTGCGAGAAATGCGACCGCGCCCATTCGAGCGCTTCGTCCTGGGGCATCACATTGGGGGGTACGGCCCGGCCGATACCGAGCAAACGCGCAAATGTCATTGTGCCGAAGTTTCCGTCTTTTTAGCGCGCATCGCTTTATCGCGTTCGGCAATCATATACGTGTGGCACTCTGGCGACACCTGTTCAAGGTGAACAATCATACACGCCTGTGCTTTTGAACGGCTAAGTGCGGCGACTTCTGCCGGGCACAGCCGCTTGGCATCGACGAAACAGGCATGCTTGCCCGGGTCACCAGCCAGCGCCGGAACCGGCGAGAAGGCAAAACCGGCGAGCACCAGCGTGCCGAATACAGTGCCGGCTGCGCGTCCAAAAGCACCGGCGCCGCGACGTTCCCGACGCATTGTCATAGTTGTAGCATTCATCGATCGGTTCCTTTGCCTGTCCAGCCAGTCGTTGTTTCGAACAGTTGAAACACAGCTTTGTTCAGGCCCTGCAGTAATCGGTCAAAACCCAACAGCGCCTGAACGGCTCCGGAATCGCTTCCAAAGCCGTTTCATGACGAATTGGTAATCTGGTTTGCGCAGTCCCACTCACGAATCCAGACGAATCGGGGTCCTCTATCGCTCGTTCAGTATAATCTGCAACCGCTTGTGTGAGGATAGGTGCCGCCAAATGTGCAAAAACGGTCCGATCGCCCGACCGATACGGCCAATCCGTCGCGTTCGGCGACATCGGGCGCCAGAAACGCGGTCATACACAAGTTGGCAAATCGAGGGCTTGCGCCCGGCCGCACCTTTCCCTAGGGACGGCGCCAGTCGGGGAGTAGCGCAGCCTGGTAGCGCATCTGGTTTGGGACCAGAGGGTCGCAAGTTCGAATCTTGTCTCCCCGACCATCACTCACACAACAGCTTCCCATCCGCGTTTACGCGGGGTTGTGATGCAGGCTCAGCTTCCAGCTGACGTTGAAGCGCCAGTCGCCCAGTTCGCCGTTGAACGGATCCTTGATCGCCTTGGCCCCTTCGAGGCCGAGCGTGGCGCGTTCGGTAAATGCGATGCGTACGCCGCCGCCGGCCGAGCCCAGGTCGTAACGGCCGCCCGGCACGCCGATCCGGTCGAGAATGCGCAGGCGGCCGTAATCGACATAGCCGTACACTTCCGACCCGGTCAGGCGCTTGGGCAGCTTTGGTCGCAAGGCCACTTCCAGCGAAGCCGCCGCGCCGCGATCGGATGTGATCCCCGCGCTGTCGAACGCGCGGCCATAGTCGGTGCCGCCAAAGGCAAAGCGTTCGGTCGCGGGCAGCAGGTCCTGGCTGTACTGGCCTTGTGCCTTCAGCCGGAACACGACGTGTTTGCCGACCGCGCGGTTATAGCCGAATGTCGCATTCGCCTTGATGAAGGTCGGGTCGCTGTCCCCCGGGGTGCCGCGCGAACCCAGTAGCGCGACGCCCTTGCTGACTGTGGCGCCGAGCGAAAACACTGTTTTGTCGGTCAGGTTCGAATAGCCGGCGGCGACGCGCGCGGTGCGGATATGGTCGGATGACAGCACCGCGCCATACAGCGCGCTGTCGTTGTCGATCCCGTCGAGGCCGCCGCTGAGCGTCAGGTTGCGGTGATAGCTGCGGATCAGCGGATAGCTGAGCGAGGCGCCCAAAGTTTTCGCATCGCCTTTCAGGTCGATCGATTCGGGCCGGGTCTGGAGATAGGCACCCGACAGGTTCAGCCGCAGGCCGTCCGCGCCCAGCGGCGTGCTGTGGCTGAGCCCGGTGTAGAAGAAGCTGTGGAAATCGCGCGCGACTTCGGCGGTGATCTGCGTCTGGTCGCCGTCGCGGATCAGGCTGTTGCCGATGAGCTGGCCCTCGAACGCGCCATTGCCGAGCAATTGCGACGGGCTGTTGTCATACGATACCGAGCCATCGATCCGCTTGCGCTTGATCGCCAGCGACAGGATCACCCCGCCGACCTGCCGCCCGCGCAACAGCTTTGCGGTGACCGTGGCGCCGGTGACATCGCGCATCAGCGACAATTGCCGCTCCATCGCCGAGCGGCTGAGCGGATGGAGCGCGCGCAGGCGATCGGCAAACGCGCGCATCAGCGGGCTCGCGCCATCAGGATAGATAATGTCTTCAATGAACCCTTGCGCGACCTGGACCCTGACGGTGCCGCCCGACAGGTCCTGGTCGGGGATCGCCACGGTATACAGCGCGACGTCGGTTTTCGCATAAGCGCCCGACATGGCATTGGCCAATTGCTCGAGCGTATGGCGGTTCGCGGGCTGGTTGATAAATGCTTCGGCCGCATGGGCCACGGCGGCGGGCACGCGGGCGCCGTCGAAGCGGATACCCTTGATTGGCCGATCGGCGCCGGTGGCATCGACCCGCGTCAGCACATGGTCATGCACGGCGGTCTTTTCGGGCTCGGCCTGCGGTTGCGACGGCAGCGCCGGGGTCTGGATGCGATCGGCGCGGCCCTGGTCGATGATCAGGGTCTGGGGCCCGGCTTGCGTCAGCCCGTATTGCGACAGGCCGTCTTGAGCAGGCGCGGCTTGAAACAGTGCTGCGGCCAGCACCAGTTGGGCGAAGATCATCGCCGCATCTCCCTGTTATGATTATGATCGGGAAACGGGGACAGGATGGGCGGCCTCCTACCGCCCATCCCTGGCCCGGCGCGTCAGTGCCCGGCGAGCACGCCGCCCGTCACGCCGCTGACCGTCTTGCCCACGGTCTGCACCGTCGATGTCAGTGTCGTCGTACCGCCGGTCAGGGTGCTGACCGTGGTCGTTACCGGGGCCAGCAAAGTGCTTGCGCCGGCGGTCGACCCGCTGCCCGTAAGGCCGCCGGTCAGGGTGCTGACTGTCGTTGTCACCGGCGTCAGCAATGTGCCTGCGCCACTGGTCGCCCCGCTGCCGGTCAGGCCGCCGGTCACGCTGCTGACTGTCGTCGTGACCGGAGTCAGCACGCCGGTCAGGGCACCGGCCGTCGTGGTGCCGCCGGTCAATCCGCCGGTCAGGCCGCCAGTAAGCCCACTGGTGGGCAACCCGGCCGTCAGCCCGCCGACCACACTGGTGATCGGGGTCAGCACCGTGCTCAATCCGCCGCTGCCGACGCCATTCAGGCTGCCCGACAGCAGGCTGGCGTTGACCAGCGCCGGATTGCCGCTGCCCAGCACCTGGTGATCGGCGATCGCGAGATTGACCAGGTCGTTCGACAACCCGCCATTTGCCGCGGTGACATTGACCACCGAGACATTGGCCACGCCGTTTACGGTCGCAGTTGCGACCTGGCCGGAATTCAGCACCCCGGCGCTGACCAGCGTGCCCTGCGGCTGGGTCTGGCCTAGCACCGCGACGCCGACCGCGCTGTTCGCGCCATCGGTCGACGATGTCACCCCCTGGTTGCCCAGGCTGATCGACACCGTATCGCCGACGACGTTCGTCACGCCATCGACCAGCAGCGTCTTGCCATTGCCGACATCGACCAGTTCCTGGCCGGTCGCGGTCAGGATCTTGACGACCGTGCCCGTGATCGGCGCGACCAGCGGCACTGCGCTGGCCAGTTGGGTGGTACCGCTGTTGGTGGCGCTGGCCAGGCCGAGCACGGCATTGCCCGCGGTTGCGACGACGGGACCGGCCTGGGTAATCACGGTCGTAACTTCGCTGCTGCCCCCTGCCCCGCCGGCGCCACCTGCGCCACCTGCGCCGCCGGCACCACCAGCACCGCCCGCGCCGCCTTCTCCGGTACCCGTAGACGAGCCACCGGACCCGCCCGTGCCATCTCCGGTGCCCGTAGACGAGCTACCGGACCCGCCCGTGCCGCCCGAAGCACCCGCGCCGGCCGTGCCGACGCCGCCATAAGCCAGGTGGTTGTACCCCGAACATGCGCTGAGCGAGAGTATCAGCGCGCTGCCGGCGACCGTTGCTGTTAACAGCCGAATACGATGTCCGTTCATCTTAACCTCCATTGCAAGCGGCACAGCCGCGAAATGGCGATGACAAGCGAACCGAAACCAACAGGTCTCAGCCAACCGCCATCACCGGTTCGGCAAGGAAAGCGCTGAGCAAAGGGTACCACGAGGGGCGTTGACGGCGCTCTGGTCAGCAGTGCCCCGAAATTGGAGGGCCCGCCACCAGACTATATTTCGAAATCTTCGACCCATCCCATGCTTCGATCTTTCAAAGCCATTTTTTTATAAGCTCACGCCCGGAATGAACGCGAATTGGAATGAAGATCACCCCATACCCAATGAAACATCTTATTCCGCCTCAAGTTCCAAGTATTTCAGAATATGTATGTTTAATAGTCTATTAATTTTTGTGAAGTTACTTCACGTTATTTCGCAGTTAATTTCAAACGATTTCAAGTTAACCAGGTTTTAGGCAAAGCGACGAAGCACATAACCATCCCAGACCGGGTTGCGGTGATCACGCTTACAAAGCCCCTCCCCTTCAGGGGAGGGGTTGGGGTGGGGGCTATCCTCTTGGCTCGGGGTCGCGAATGGGGAGAACACAGTGCCGCTGAATCGACCGCGGAACAGCACTTGATATAGACCGTCAGGCCGCGCCGGGCCAACAGGTCATGACGCTGGCAACGATACGCAACAGCTTGTCACGCCCCGCGCCATCTTTCGCCAGAGTCGACATCCCCTGAACGACGGCGAACACATGCCCCGCCAGCGCCTCCGCATCCGTCACAGCCGGCAACAGCCCTTGCGCGATATCGCGCTCGATCCGCGCCCGCAGCGCCGCCTCGATCTCGCCCCGGATCGCCGCCAGCTCGGCCCGTATACTTTCCGCTTCGACCGACGCGCTGACGATCGAACTGGCCAGCAGGCACCCCGCTGGCGTGTGTTCGCCCGTATCACCCATCGCCGCCGCGGTCAGCAGGTCGTGCGCCGCCTCTCGCGCCGTCCCGGCCCCGGCAATCGTGCGGACAACCGCGCCAACCCCGCCCAGATAGCGATCGACAGCTTCGCGAAACAGCCGACGCTTGTCCCCGAATGCGGCGTAAAGGCTGGGCGGGGTCACGCCCATCGCCCGGGTCAGCTCGGAAATCGAGGTCGCCTCGAACCCGTGGCGCCAGAACAGCAGCATCGCCGCATCGAGCGCCGCGTCGCGATCGAAAGACAGGGGGCGCCCGGTACGGCGCACGATCGGAGCGGCAGAAGGTTCCATAGCGATCGTTATATATCCTGCTTGACCCGCCGGGGCAACGGTGCGCATACACGTTTCATAACGAACACTATGAAAGATGCACAATGGCACTCTCCGACTATCGCACCCTGGGTCGCTCGGGCCTCGTGGTCAGCCCGCTCGCGCTGGGCACGATGACGTTCGGCGTCGCCCGCTGGGGCATGGAACGGCCCGCCGCCGAGGCGGTGTTCGATGCCTATGTCGAGGCGGGCGGCAATGTCGTCGACACCGCCGACGTCTATGCCAGCGGCCGCAGCGAAGAAATGCTGGGCGCGATCATCGCCGACCGGGGCTTGCGCGACAGCCTGGTCATCGCCACGAAATCGGGCTTTGCGGCGGGCACCGGCCCCCACGCCGGCGGCAATGGCGCCAAACACATCCGCTCCGCGCTGGAGGGATCGCTGCGCCGTCTCGGCACCGATTATATCGATCTCTATTGGGTCCATGTCTGGGATTCGGTGACGCCACCCGAAGAACTGCTGGAAACGATGGCCAGCCTCGTGCGCGCGGGCAAGATCCGCTATTGGGGAATGTCCAACACACCCGCGTGGTATGTCGCCAAAGTCGCGACCCTGGCACGCGTCCACGGCCTGCCGGGCCCGATCGCGCTGCAGTATTTCTATTCGCTGGTCAGCCGCGAAGTCGAGCTCGAACATATCCCCCTCGCCCGCGATTCCGGCCTGGGCATGATGCCATGGAGCCCACTCGCCTATGGCCTGCTGACCGGCAAATACGATCGTAAGACCGTCGAAGCCGGCGCACCCCGCGCGGGCGGCCTGCCCAGCGACGCCGGCAACGGCGAAGCGCGCGCCGCAGACGACAAGCGCCTCGACGGCGCAAACCCGTTTGGCGACACGCTGTTCACCGACCGCAACTGGCAGATCGTCGATACCTTGCGCAATGTCGCCGACACGCTCGGCGAAACCCCGGCCCGTGTCGCGCTGGCCTGGGTGCTATCCCGCCCCGGCGTCGATTGCGCGCTGATGGGAGTCAGCCGCGTGTCGCAAGTCCATGACAACGTCGCCGCGACCGACCTGCACCTGCCCGCAGAGCAACGCGCGCTGCTGGATGCGGCAAGCACGCCAGAAGGCGCGATGATCTACGGCCTGTTCAGCCCGGCCGGTCGCCAGCACGTTGTGTTTGGTGGGAGTGCCGTCGCTTCGCGTTGAGCGGACACCTGTCGATTACGGTGACGCGAGCAAAGGCAAGTCTGCGAGGTTTACCACATTACCACAAGCCCACATTTGTGGTAATGTGGTTGAAGCGCAGGAGATATGCCATGAGCAGGCTCACAATCGACATTACCGATTACCAACACCAAAGCCTCAAGGCGCTAGCCGCCTTGCAGGGGAAGACGATCAAGCAATACGCGATCGAGCGGCTGTTTCCCGCGCGGTCTGGCGGCGACCAGGCCTGGCAGGACTTGAGCGATCTGCTCGGCCAGCGGATTAGTGACGGCCTGCAGGGCAAAGTCTCGGACAAAACCATCGAGACCATCCTTGACGAAGAGTTGGGTCAGGATAGCAGAACTTGACCTTAGGACCTGAGGCAATATAACCGCTTCACATGGAGGGATTTTCGATCCGAGTCGAACATCATGATCTGGCTTTAATAGCCGCGCCCAACCTGCTGTTTGAGTTTCTTGACCCGATGGCGCTGATA